>WLWD01001474.1_pt1 | contig 59921 bp, 30 predicted proteins | sample 6712731 | NCBI WGS metagenome assembly WLWD01 (sample SAMN12718690, study PRJNA576275) | sponge metagenome | isolation source: marine sponge | host: Mycale hentscheli | place: New Zealand: South Island, Marlborough, Capsize Point | collected 2014-11-01 | reverse complement strand
ACACCCACACACCAGTATACCAACATACTCAGTACACCCACACACCAGTATACCAACATACTCAATACACCCACACACCAGTATACCAACACACTCAATACACCCACACACCAGTATACCAACATACTCAATACACCCACACACCAGTATACCAACCTACTCAATACACCCACACACCAGTATACCAACACACTCAATACACCCACACACCAGTATACCAACACACTCAATTCACCCACACACCAGTATACCAACATACTCAATACACCCACACACCAGTATACCAACATACTCAATACACCCACACACCAGTATACCAACATAATTAATACACCCACACCGCACACACCAATATAACAACATACTCAATACACCCACACACAAATATATCAACATACTCAATACACCCACACACAAATATACCAACATACTCAATACACCCACACACAAATATACCAACATACTCAGTACACCACCCAAGATCACACTCAAATTTTTATAAAAAGATATAGCCCAAGGGATGTAGGGCTCCTTTCCCTTTACAACAGCGTCACCCCTATTTGTATGAGTAATAGCATGTGGTAACCATGCTATTTGGGATTAATAGAACTAATAGTACGGTGTGTAATTTGCCCCTTCAAAAATGTATGGGAAAAATCGCTATTCAATTGAAATCGCTGGGGAAAGTGAAATAGCTCATAACTAAGTGAAATACCACGGTAGTTAAGTGAAATAGTATGGGTAAGTGTGCATGCCTCGAAAACATGCCTTGGAAATGTACAATGTCATTCTTTAGCGCACCAGTTGTACCCGTATCAGATGAAACTTTTTCCAACAGATTAGGAGGAGCCATAGATTGAAAATGAAGTTCCAGAGGAAACTAATTCTGAAGTACAGAGAGAGTGAGCGAACGATACAGTAGCTACAGTGCAAATGATATTAATAAAAAATAAAAAAACTGGCCTACTATTAGCGAGTAATAGCACGGTTAACCTGTGCTATTAGGGATCAATAGCACTACTAAAGTAATTGAAATAACACTCGGCTTCTCCTTGTGCTTTTTCAATCTCATTACTTGTGCTATTAATCCAGAATAGCATGGTTACCTGTGCTATTACTCATGTGAGTAGTGTGATTGAAATAGCACAAGGCGAAGCCAAGTACTGTTTCATTACTGTGGCCACAACGGTCAAAATAGTAGCACTATAAAAGGCCTTAAATCATCTTTCTGAGTAAGTTCACCATTAATTGTCAGTAATCTCCAAATTCAGAGCGTGACAAACCAACAGACAGACAAACTTGGGAGGTGTGAAGGTGTAGTCATAATTGAATTAGTGGCCCTCCAGAATGACTGCCACTAATTCAATTATGACTACACCTTCACACCTCCCAAATACAACTCACATGTCACAGAAATTGTCCAACACACACTAACATTCCCAGGGGCTGTGCCCCACCACACAATGATCTCATGTTCTGTATCATCTGTTTATACAAAGTTCCTTGTTAAGTCACCCTCATTCAGTTCAGAACCACTAGAAGGCTCCACAAGCCGAAATATTATGGTTTTATTCTACTGAAATAAATTCTCTGAAACTTGCTACACCTGGCGCTATCAGGTAGCTAGTTCTATTAAATAGTCTAGCTGCCTGTAATATCGCCGTTTTTTATTTTCGCTATAATAATTGTATTGGGCGCGCAAATAAAAAAATTAGCGGGTATCGCCGATTATAGGAAATTGTACTTTTGATGCAATATTGTGACAGAGTGGACCAAAGCATGAAACTTATATGTACAGCAATATTAGAAGGGGTGCCATCCAGATATACATTCCTTTACAAAAATATGTCTTACAAGAAACTTTGGTCAATATAATCGGCGATCCAGCGAATTAGCAAAATGTTCTCTACACAAGCAGAAATTTCACATCTTTGGAAAAATATCAATGAAAATGTATATGAATGTTATTTTTTCCTCATACAGTGCATACATCCTGCATGTACAACATTTTTAAAGTTCAAATATCAGAGGTGGTGCTATATCTGTAAACTTACCACTTTAGTAAACTCCAGTAGAGGCTAGTATACTTCAAGCGTTAATTAGTGCACTGTGTCTCTGTATACTTTGCATGGCAAATTAGAGGAGAGTATGATGAAGCTATAATATGCAACATACATTCATTGAAAGCATATTCAAGCTGTGATAATAGTGCCCTCAATTTAAACTAAGCATCTTCAAGCAGTGCATTATTCAGTAATACATATCTATCTGTGCTATGTACAACTTAGTAATACACACAACTGTATACACCAAGTATTATTCAGTAATACATACCTAAGTGTTCAAATGTATATCTTCGTAATACATACAACTGTATACACAGAGTATTATTCAGTAATACATACCTAAGTGTGCATATGTATATCTTAGTAATAGATACCCTGAGTATTATTCAGTAATACATACCTAAGTGTACATATGTATTTCTTAGTAATACATACAGCTGTATACGTTGAGTATTATTCAGTAATACTTACCTGAGTATACTCATGTATAACTTAGTAATACATATTGCAGTACAAGCAGTGTATTATTTAGTAATACATATCAAATACACATATGTATATCTTAGTAATAAATGCAGCTGTATAACTCATGTTATACTTCTGCTATACATAATAAGTTCTACATCAGTAATACTTTAGAGTGTATACTCAATGTATTATTATAATATACACCCTTACTTCTACATCAGTATACTCTATTTTTGGCACGGTGTATTGTCTGTCACCTCTTCATTAGTTGACAAATACGGTTGTATTAGTATAGCTGAGGTAACAAACAAGACAACCTGCTATATTTGATGCTTTGCTTGCCCTATTTACATTTTACGTTCAAACTCATGAGAAAAGAGTGAAAAACAAAACAAACAAGACTGCTCACATCTGGTTTATTTTAATACACAACGTTTCGATCCATGTTCCTCGATCTTCTTCAGGTGTAATTACAACTAAAATGACTGATGACTGAGTGATGGCTGATATATATACATGCGTATGATGCTGAAGCTGAGAGATGATTAGAGCTGTAACTAAAAACTGAATAGAGGTGTAGATGGTAGTTCCATTGATGTATTCATTGATAGATATTGTACACATCTATTCAGTCTTTAGCTACAGCTCTATTCATCTCTCTACGTTAGCATCATACATACGTATATATTATATATACATATATATATATGCCATCACTCAGCCATCAGACATTTAGTTGTAATTCCACCTGAAGAAGATCGAGGAACATTGATCAAAATGTTGTTTATTAAATAAACCAGACGTGAGTAGTCCACAAATTTAATACCAAATATTAGATGTACCATGTCAATAATGACTGTTCAAAATCTTATAAGCCAAGAACTATTGATCCATCCAAGTGAAAAGTTATGTAGGTTGAACTCCATTGCCTTGGCCTGGTTGATAGCCCTTGCTGTAGAATTTATCTGCTGAGTAGGAGAGATTGTTCTCAGGTGGCAAATGGCTACTAGATTGCTGATTTGTATTTTAATTTTTACATTGCACCTTGTATCAAATCCAAGTGGAAATGATACAAGGGATAATGTGCAAGTTTGAACTCGAATAATACAACTATTAATGAAAATAACACTTGTGCATTGATGATACACAATTATTTTCATAATAAAACTGAGACATACATATTTATTATCATTTAAACTAAGTAATAATGTTTGATAATTAGACAACACTTGGATTAATGTTTTAGTTTATTATTTCAGCAGGAATATTTTCAGCCCGAATGTTATTCACTTTCTCTTTAAGGTTGGATAACTTCCTTCTGAGGCTTCTCATTTCTTCATTGGACAAGCTTTCTTCATCACCAAGCTGTTTTTCCAATATTTGATGAATTTCATTTAGACGATCCATTAATATCGCAATATGTGATTTCATGAGCCTCAAATGAGGAATTTTTGCCTCAATAGATTTCTTAATTCTTTGAAAATTATTATAGTATTTTTTATTTCTGTATGTCAAATAAACACAAGCCAGAACCAAAACGTACAAATACATTATATTTGGCTCCTGGTCCTGTGGAGGTTGTGAATTCTTATGAAAAGCTACAGCTACATCAGTACTTTGAGACAAAATGATAACTGGAGGAATTGCAAAGAGTAATATCGATAATATGGCAGGAAAAATAAGTGCACCTGACAATAAATGCCACATCTGGGCTGATATGACCTTTTTAGCCACTTGCTTAGCCAATTTGTCGCAATCATCTATAAGAGGCTGGATCAGTTGTTTAAAAGCGTCACAGTTACTCTTTTCCCTGTGAACAATTTCACTGTATTGCAAGCACTCTTCTTTGGTGAGACAACGAAGATTCAGATCTTTCTGGCATATGTCATGGTGAACATTGGACAGCACAGACTGATATTTATCAGAGACTCCTTGACAGCGAATTTTGCAGTCTGTTAAGGCTATCTGCAACTCAGACACATTTCCTGCTAATTCTATTGCTTTGCTCCTTGGAACTACAACATGATAAAAAAAACCAGAGAAATATCCAAAAAACGTTTCCATTAGGAAGATCTGTATAGAGAAGAAGTATAATACAAGGGAATTAGTTTCATTAATGCTCACCAGTAGGAAGTGTTTGGCATGCTAAATACAGATGACAGGAAATGTCATACCACAGGAAGAGTGTGGCACAGAAGTTTCCCTGGGGCTTGCCCTGTGTCAAAGTCATATATTGGCCTGTATTTCATGTACCAATTAAAAGTAATTAGTTAATAAAGTTAGCTTTTTCCCTATGTCAAAGAGTCCAGACTTGCCAACTTTCAAAGTATAGTTCAAGGACACTAAACCACACCTCAAATTGCTCCTCAAACACACCCAGACAAAGGATTACAGTGGAATCAATGATTACATCTTTGTTTACTATTAGAACAGAATCTATTTACTTAAAATTAGTACTAGTTGCTTGTTTGCAAGTTTTTAGTAGTTCCTGCTCACACTGTACTTCATGATAGCAGTGTTGTTATTAAACTTAAGTTACATCAAGTCTACAACTGTACTTTGACCAAGGCTTAATTTTTGATCCCTATGTATTTTTCTGAGATTTGAAAACCCACACTGAGAGTCAGCATTATTGGAAGATGGTATTGCTAACAGTCCAGCCATAAGCTTTGCCAAATTAATAAACCTCAACTCTCCCAGGAGTTCTTATCTTATCAACTTCCCACCAAAAACATCCCAAGGACGTGGTTTCTCCACTCCATCACAATCTTTGCAATACATAAGAGAAGAAATATCTTCAGGAGAATGAAGATAATTTGTGAACATCTGGGCAAGAAGATAAAGGGACTCTGGAGTATCCAACTCAATCTGAGGAAACCTCATGGCAATGGTAGATACAGTGTAGAGTTGGTCTTTGCTCGTTGAACAATACATCTTTGAGAATTGCGTCATCAAAGAAAAATATTAAATATTTTCTGAAGAGTGACCGAGTAGAATGCTCCAAAAAATGGTTTGTTGCCCATCTCTTTATCAAGAGTACTGATACTCTACCATGTGTCATCTCTTTAAGAGTACTGATACACTACCATGTGTCATCTCTTTATCTTTAGCTGAGGTAACAAACAAAACAACCTGCTATATTTGATGCTTTGCTTGCCCTATTTACATTTTACGTTCAAACTCATGAGAAAAGAGTGAAAAAACAACAACAAGACTGCTCACATCTGGTACACAACATTTCGATCCATGTTCCTCGATCTTCTTCAGGTGTAATTACAACTAAATGACTTATGACTGAGTGATGGCTGATATATTATATACATGTGTATGATCATCATTGGATATAGTTTTGTAAGCTGAATCCACTTTTATATTACTTTCATCACTGACAACTTTGTAGTCAATGCTTATAAGAGAATTTGAGCTATCATTAAAGAGTTTCGTGGGCTTTCCTGGAATTATATATTTAGTTTTAGATGTGTTTCTTCCCTTCATCATTTGTGCATAAGTTTGTATTTCCTTGCTTTTACATTTTAAAAACCTTAAATTAATACTTTCTTCTATTTGTAATGAGACCGGGAAATAAGGTATTTTATGGGCTATTGAGTCATTACAGTTCGTCAAGCTCATAGAAGTGGAGAATATAGAATCTCCTCCTTCACTTGCATTATTATTGTGGAAGATAATAAGTTTGTGAGTTTTATTGTCGTCTATGTTGCTCTTAGGTAAAAATAGGATTGGAGAATCAATTTCGTCATCTGTTTGATATATAGCTCCTCCTTTGCTGTTAGCTTTATTTCTACAAAATGTAAGATTTACATTGCCTTCTAAAAGTAGATGAGATTCTGCTTTCATAGAAAGACCAGCTCCATTGAAGCCATTGTTGTTTTCAAATGTAATAGCAGAACCAGATAAAACAATAAGGCTACTTGATATTAGCACAATGGCACTGCCACTATTGTCAGCCAGCTTCATTTGATCTTGTACAGAAATGAGAGCATTTTTAACATACACTGTTCCTCTAGTGCTCTTTCTCACTTGATAGTCTTGCCAATATTTAGGATGGGTGGGATTATAGATGACAGAATTGTTAGTGATGTTGCATCTTCTGAACTTACGGGATTCAGAACTAAAACAATAAAAAATTAATTTATTTTAATTAGGAACCTCCAATGGCAACTCTTATCAGACATGCTAAGCTCTCTTCTGTCAACCAGATTTCAGATTCTAGGTTTTTTAAGATTTGTCTGCCGTAGTAACACCAACTGGAGTAGAAAGCATAATAGTGATCACTTAGCTTGAATATATATATATATATATATATATATATATATATATATATATATATATATATATATATATATTATATTCAGTGAAGGCAACATAACTATAGCTTTCCTAGGATGTTTTGGAGTTCAGATACTTCATACAGTGACTTACTTTATCTTATTGTGTTTTTCAATCTTCTTTTGAAGATAGCCCACTTTGTTGACAATATTTCTAATTTCTTCACAAAACAACTACACTGGATGATTTAATTATGATATTCAAGGGTTCCCATCCCCCCCCCCCCTCCTATCTCCCTCCCCCCATCCCCCCCCCCTCCCCAAAAAAAAAACAAAAAAACAACAACAACAAAAAACAAAAAACAAAAAAAAACTCTGTATGAAAATTTCATAATGTTGTTTAATCCTGATTACACATACTATGTGTAACACTACTAGTGTCAAAACTTCTGCTACTTTAATATTTCACCTAAAAAGTAACTTATTGCTTTGTAGTAAATGATAGCCAATTATTGCTCACTTCATGCTAGAATATATCCTACATTATACAATCATTCGTTGAGAATCAAGTGTCATTAAACTATACTAATTGTGGTAACGGAGACAATATCAAGCAATATATGTTTGTGTACATGTATGTGCACATGTGTGTATATGTGTGCACACAAGCATATATGTGTAAGTTACATGATCATGTTTTGTGGTTTTGTTGTTAGGAAACATAATTAATACAATCATGTGTAGATTCTTGGACAATCATAAAATATATGATTGCTAGGGGGTTTAACCAATATATGCTACAAACTTTTAAATGTGTGCACTAAAATGGTTGAAAAAATTACTTGACAAGGAAAGGATTAAGTAATCCTCAATATTTGCTGATCAAAATACGTCACCCACACACACCATATTGTTATTTCTTTATATTTCATTTTAATCTATTTATTGTTATACATTATTTTATTAACTTAATTGATAGCATAAGTCTGTATGATCCTAATGTACACACACACACACACACACACACACACACACACACACAGCTTTATGTCCTCACACATAATTGTAATTATATAGCTAATTACACTGTTGATGGCAGACTGAAATTAAAACCTTTGCAGACCCTAGATACATGCATAGTGCATTATATACAAAATAGGCAAGCACTCTCTCAGTTTTATATCACTTACATTACCTGGGTTCAGTGTCAGGCATCAGAAGCAGGGCCTTAGGCCACTAATTTGAATTGGTAAGGCCAGGAAGTGGGTGTGGCCTATATAGATAACAGGAATTGAGTGATAGCACAGTGAGATGTGTATATGATTTAAGCTACAGATCAAATAAACAGGAATGAAGTATATTACTAGAATGTTCCAAAAAGTGTTTATTTTGTTTACTATGTGGCTTAAAATAGAAACAAATTGACTGTAGTTTAAACTAACAAAATCAGAGTCATGGAACGTTAAACAGCTTTTTTTACATCAATGAGGCAAAGATGGGTAATCGATGTACCCTTCTTTGTAGTGAAGCCACCTCTAGCAAATGGTTATTGTATGACAGATTGATTACACACAATTAGCCAGTCATAGGCAATGACCTCTACCAACTTAAAATTGTGACTAGTGAAAATACTATATAATTGTATCTATAAGTATAATATAAATTGCACTAACTGCTCATAGTACCCCTACACACAATCAATGCATATGCATTCTTCATTTCACTCTCACATATCACCTTTGCTACTCGTTTTATCATTTTTCACTTCTCATTGTCACTCAAACTTTTATGCCACAGCTAATACAATTTAACTCGTCTCTAGTTAGTATGTGAAAAGTCCAGAACGCAATAAACATTCCCAGTCTAATTTACTCAGAGCAGAAGTGTCTCAGATGACAACCGTGAGGGCAGCCTTACAACGTGACTCACTAGCGGTTGACCGTGAGCAAACATTTCCCTCTTAGTTAAAAATCAGGAGACTTAACAATAATATAGGCTTCAATATTATAGCTACTTGCAAGTGGTCTTTCCTCCTTTTTTTTGTTATATAGTATACAAGGTAAATTGCAACATTTTACTCGTTGGCAAAAAAAAAAAAAAAAAAAAAGACTAGAAAGTGCTTCCCATGGAAGTCACACATGTAGTCTACGTATCTTACCTGCTCCATTTGGCTCTTCTTTGAGCCTGTCTTTTTCATATATTTCCTTCCTTTCCTTTTTTTTTTTTTTTTTTTTTTGTCGCCCCACCAATTTTTTTTTCTGCTGTCTTGGCAGTTCTTTGAGCTTGTTTCTAACATTAGTGGAAATGTTCACTTCTGGCAAACTGAATGGAAGGCATGATGTATATATATATCACGAAGTCATGAGTATTGCTGAATAATGATAACAATAATAATAATAACTGGCTACTACTATTTTAGTTGCTATATTGAGTAATATCAAATATGCTCTGACCTTAATTATATCAAATCTTCTATTACAGTTAATTAATTGATACCTGATTACTACTCAAAAAATATACTAAAAAAAATACAAGCACAGTTAGGAATGGTGCAGTATAGTTTTAAATAGCTATAGTTGTCCTTGTTGCTCTTAGTTTTTAAGCTCTCCTTTACTTAAAGATGGGGACCCTAGGCTCAACTTAGTGTCAACAGAATTACAATCATTAAGAAACTTTTTCATGCAGTTTCGTTCAGTACACATCCAAGTAAACAAGGAGACTATAACCGGGATAGCTAGCTACCCACGAAAAATTTTAAATGTTATTAGCTAAGCGCAAATAGCAAAACATTACTTTTTCATAATTAAATTACCTACTAAGTAAGTTCAAGTAAAGGGTGACTAGCAAAATGTCACCAATATACGCAAGAGCCAATCGTCAACAACCTCACAGACTGAGCTCGGTAAGCCGCTCACCTTTTATCTCCCACACCATCATCGGCACAAAACTGGATGAGGCTAGCGCTTAGTGGTTTTGACCACCTTTTCCAAACGCACGCAGTAGGTGTGGACTGTTGTTATAGTTACAGTTATTCCATAAATAATAACAAACTGATCTTGCAAGTACGGGAACAAGTTTTTTAGTAGTGTATTTATAAATTCACGTAGATATAATGTCCATAGTTACGTGTGAGGGGAAGGGGAGGGGGGGGATAATTAAGTTGAGTTTTCTTTCAAGAGAACTGGGTAAAGAAAGCGTGTATGGCCTCAACTGATATATAGTGGACTGTTGACTTTCTGAATTACACTCTTTAGCTATTTCAAAAATTCAATTTACATAAATGATATTCACAGTTGAGCCTTTGTTATGTTAATGTCCTTGTTGTAGATGTCAAATTCTGTTTATTAATGTATCACTCACCTCTCACACTTAACTGCAGTTAGCTATTATCATTTTATTTCCTTTTTCTTTTTCTTTTCTTTCTTTTTTTTTTTTTTTTTTTTGGCCATCTAGGCTGCTCTTCTGTATTTTAGAGTTGTCTTCATCCACCCTTCTTACTAAATTATTAGCTAATACTTCATTCTTTCTTTTTAATGTTCATTGTTATGTGGTTGTGAATTTATATTTCACTACATGATCCTTGAAGTGTACAAACTTTCTCTATAACTCAGCCTAAGCTAAATAAGCTAGCTAAATCTTACTAATAAACTGTCAAAATTTTACTAGTTGTCGTGATGCAAGTTTCATTACTTCACTGACTTAGCTATAGATTCTAATGCTTTAGTGATTGTGACGAATGTGAAACCAACAAAAACATCTGCTACTTCACTAAGCAAAACTTGCTCTATAACTCAGCCTAAGCTAAATGAGCTAGCTAAATCTTACTAATATACTGTCAATATTGTTCATTAGCTAGCTATATGTTTTACTGGCTGTCGTGATGCAAGTTCCATTACTTCACTGACTTAGCTATAGATTCTAATGCTTTAGTGATTGTGATGAATGTAAAACCAGCAAAAACATCTGCTACTTGACCAAGCAATGGGTACTTTATAAATATATGTGGCCTAAGAAGTCACTTAACTAGCTATATTATAGAAAACCTTCATACTGAGAAACATTTAACACCAGGGAAGTTCACAAATCAAGGTTGTTTGAGGTGATAAGCAATACATTTTGTATTGGATAGGCAAAACAGAAATTAACTAAAATGAGTTAATATGGGAAGTTCACTCTATCAGGGGTTCCAAGCTAAGTTCCAGTGAAAACGTTAAATTGAATGAGTTAATTACTTCCGATGCTCTTTTGCTGGTTTATAGTAGCTAACTTACATATAATACAGTGAATTTTAATCAAGGGCCGCCATCACTGTGCAAATGAGACCATATAAGGTGTCTGATTACTTTCTTAAACTTGTGGTATATTACATAGTATGAGCCCTTACATTCAGTATAGATGTTGCTAATTATGTAGCTTATAGATTCGTTATAAGCTAACTGTTATAAGCTTGTTATAAGTGTGGAATTGTTGTAAGTGTGGAATAAGATAGCCTATACCAAGCTTACACCAGCTTATAGCTATCTTATACCACTATCCTATACCAAGCTTATACCCAGCTTATAACTATCCTACACCAAGCTTACACCAGCTTGTAACTATCCTATACCAAGCTTACACCAGCTTGTAACTATCCTATACCAAGCTTACACCAGCTTGTAACTATCCTATACCAAGCTTACACCAGCTTATAACTATCCTACACCAAGCTTACACCAGCTTGTAACTATCCTATACCAAGCTTACACCAGCTTGTAACTATCCTATACCAAGCTTACACCAGCTTATAACTATCCTACACCAAGCTTACACCGGCTTGTAACTATTCTATACCAAGCTTACACCCAGCTTATATTATCTTACACCAAGCTTACACCCAGCATATGTTATTCTATACCAAGCTACACCCAGCTTATATTTTCCTACACCAAGCTTACACCAGCTTGTAACTATCCTATACCAAGCTTACACCCGGCTTATATTATCTTACACCAAGCTTACACCCAGCACATGTTATTCTATACCAAGCTACACCCAGCTTATATTATGCTACACCAAGCTTACACCAGCTTGTAACTATCCTATACCAAGCTTACACCCGGCTTATATTATCTTACACCAAGCTTACACCCAGCATATATTATTCTATACCAAGCTACACCCAGCTTATATTATCCTACACCAAGCTTACACCCAGCATATGTTATTCTATACCAAGCTACACCCAGCTTATATTATCCTACACCAAGCTTACACCCAGCATATTATTATTCTATACCAAGCTACACCCAGCTTATATTATCCTACACCAAGCTTACACCCAGCATATTATTATTCTATACCAAGCTACACCCAGCTTATATTATCCTACACCAAGCTTACACCCAGCTTATATTATCCTATACCAAGCTACACCCAGCTTATATTATCCTATGCCAAGCTACACCCAGCTTATATTATCCTATGCCAAGCTACACCCAGCTTATATTATCCTATGCCAAGCTTACATCCAGCTTATATCCTGTCTTGGAATAAGGCAGACAATATTCATTTTGTTCATCAATTTCTTGATTGTCCTCCTCTCCTATAGCATCCTTAACTGTACACTTTCTACATCCTCGTGGAGCATATCTTTGTTTCAATGAATCACTTTGCCTGGTACCTCTTGGAATATTTGATGGCAGGCTGTCCAAGTAGACATCTTACTAGGCTATAAACTGATTTAATGCTCCTGAGTGATATGACGGAATGGCGTAAATGTCTGCTCGTCTTGTTCTTCATCTGACATCATGTCAGGTGTGACATCTGACCACAGCTCCCTCTCTGTCCTTCCCTCACTGCCTTGCCCTGGCACTCATAAATCTGTAGAAAAAATAAATCAATATGAAGTGCACATAAAAATATTATACATAAGATAAAAGCACACACATAATACATTGTTAATCTGCAGTGATCATAGGTATTAAGTATACATGCTAAGTGTTAGATAAGTTAAAAGTACTACAGAATTGACACCCATGCCCAAAATACTTGATCACTATACACCCATGCTTACAAACATACCAACTAAACAACACCCTTTCCTATGTATTAATTGATGGCCGTTATTTCATATTAAACCAGATATATGATCAGGAATTATCATCGCAAGTCACAAAGCAGTAAATACTTAGTGAATGTCACAATAGAAAAGCTACGACCTACATTATATATATTGAATATCAACAAAAATACCAATTCCTTTTCTCCAATTAATGACCACTAGGGGCTATACACACAATAAACAGGAACACAATATTCTATCTATTTTTTTTATCCAGTATAAATACAAGTAATAGTTAAACCATGGGTTCGAGGAATTATCACTGATAACCATCCAGAGAACGAAGCACCAGAAAGAGTTATCTAGCAATAATTCCGAGAGTTGCCATGGTTAAACTATATTTGATACCATAGTTACATTTTGAAAGAGTAAAAGACCAAATATAAAGGGTGATATTGTTGTTTTGAGGGCATAAAAATGTCCAATGAATGCAGCGAGGGTCATACCAAAACACCAACAACAACAAAAATGCATTTCTTCCCTTTCCATTGCCTTTAAACCAAAACGGCGATGATAGCTAGTGAGGTTTACAAGACAAGACTTGATCCTCCAATAAAAAATTATCCGTGTTAGTTTTTTATGCAGGGATAGAGCAATCACTCGCAAAGAAAGCTTAATTTTCATTTGTAACTAAAAAAAGAAAACAACAACACGATAAATCATTTTAACCATCATTATTTTGTGCATCACACTATTTTTGTCAACAAAATATTCTTATGTGTGCAATTTTAACTCTCTTTGAGGTACAAAATATTTTTTCTGCAGGTGGCGATTGGAGGGGAATAACACAAGGGAATAACATTTTTAATTCATAGCTATTACCAAAGCAACCATGGTATAAACACAATTAGATAATAAGTGGTAAACAAGCCACACACACAAATATACCCATAAACTCAATACCCCATACACTAGCTACACACAAATATATAATCATACTCAATACACCCACACACCAGTATACCAACATACTCAATACACCCACACACCAGTATACCAACATACTCAATACACCCACACACCAGTATACCAACATACTCAATACACCCACACACCAGTATACCAACATACTCAATACACCCACACACCAGTATACCAACCTACTCAATACACCCACACACCAGTATACCAACACACTCAATACACCCACACACCAGTATACCAACACACTCAATACACCCACACACCAGTATACCAACACACTCAATACACCCACACACCAATATACCAACATACTCAATACACCCACACACCAGTATACCAACATACTCAATACACCCACACACCAGTATACCAACACACTCAATACACCCACACACCAGTATACCAACATACTCAATACACCCACACACAGTATACCACCTAATCAATTACACCCACACACCCAGATACAACACACTCAATACCACCCCAAACACCAGTTATACCAAACTACTCAATACACCACACACCAGTATACCAAAACACTCTAGACAACCCACACACCAGTATACCAACATACTCAAGACACCCACACACAAGTATACAACACACTCAATACAACCAACACCAGTATACCAACACATCAATACACCCAACACCAGTATACAACACACTCAATACAACCACACACAGATACCCAACACACTCAATACACCCACACACCAGATACCAACTACTCCAAACACCCACAACACCAGTATACCAAAACATACTCAATACACCCACACACCAGTATACCAACCTACTCAATACACTCACACACCAGTATACAAACCTACTCAATACACCCACACACCAGTATACCAATCTACTCAATACACCCACACACCAGTATATCAACCTACTCAATACACCCACACACCAATATACCAACCTACTCAATACACCCACACACCAGTATACAAACTTACTCAATACACCCACACACCAGTATACTAACCTACTCAATACACCCACACACCAGTATACCAACCTACTCAATACACCCACACACCAGTATACCAACCTACTCAATACACCCACACACCAGTATACCAACATACTCAATACACCCACACACCAGTATACCAACATACTCAATACACCCACACACCAGTATACCAACACACTCAATACACCCACACACCAGTATACCAACACACTCAATACACCCACACACCAGTATACCAACACACTCAATACACCCACACACCAGTATATTAACACACTCAATACACCCACACACCAGTATACCAACATACTCAATACACCCACACACCAGTATACCAACATGCTCAATACACCCACACACCAGTATAACAACATACTCAATACACCCACACACCAGTATACCAACATACTCAATACACCCACACACCAGTATACCAACATACTCAGTACACCCACACACCAGTATACCAACATACTCAATACACCCACACACCAGTATACCAACACACTCAATACACCCACACACCAGTATACCAACATACTCAATACACCCACACACCAGTATACCAACCTACTCAATACACCCACACACCAGTATACCAACACACTCAATACACCCACACACCAGTATACCAACACACTCAATTCACCCACACACCAGTATACCAACATACTCAATACACCCACACACCAGTATACCAACATACTCAATACACCCACACACCAGTATACCAACATAATTAATACACCCACACCGCACACACCAATATAACAACATACTCAATACACCCACACACAAATATATCAACATACTCAATACACCCACACACAAATATACCAACATACTCAATACACCCACACACAAATATACCAACATACTCAGTACACCACCCAAGATCACACTCAAATTTTTATAAAAAGATATAGCCCAAGGGATGTAGGGCTCCTTTCCCTTTACAACAGCGTCACCCCTATTTGTATGAGTAATAGCATGTGGTAACCATGCTATTTGGGATTAATAGAACTAATAGTACGGTGTGTAATTTGCCCCTTCAAAAATGTATGGGAAAAATCGCTATTCAATTGAAATCGCTGGGGAAAGTGAAATAGCTCATAACTAAGTGAAATACCACGGTAGTTAAGTGAAATAGTATGGGTAAGTGTGCATGCCTCGAAAACATGCCTTGGAAATGTACAATGTCATTCTTTAGCGCACCAGTTGTACCCGTATCAGATGAAACTTTTTCCAACAGATTAGGAGGAGCCATAGATTGAAAATGAAGTTCCAGAGGAAACTAATTCTGAAGTACAGAGAGAGTGAGCGAACGATACAGTAGCTACAGTGCAAATGATATTAATAAAAAATAAAAAAACTGGCCTACTATTAGCGAGTAATAGCACGGTTAACCTGTGCTATTAGGGATCAATAGCACTACTAAAGTAATTGAAATAACACTCGGCTTCTCCTTGTGCTTTTTCAATCTCATTACTTGTGCTATTAATCCAGAATAGCATGGTTACCTGTGCTATTACTCATGTGAGTAGTGTGATTGAAATAGCACAAGGCGAAGCCAAGTACTGTTTCATTACTGTGGCCACAACGGTCAAAATAGTAGCACTATAAAAGGCCTTAAATCATCTTTCTGAGTAAGTTCACCATTAATTGTCAGTAATCTCCAAATTCAGAGCGTGACAAACCAACAGACAGACAAACTTGGGAGGTGTGAAGGTGTAGTCATAATTGAATTAGTGGCCCTCCAGAATGACTGCCACTAATTCAATTATGACTACACCTTCACACCTCCCAAATACAACTCACATGTCACAGAAATTGTCCAACACACACTAACATTCCCAGGGGCTGTGCCCCACCACACAATGATCTCATGTTCTGTATCATCTGTTTATACAAAGTTCCTTGTTAAGTCACCCTCATTCAGTTCAGAACCACTAGAAGGCTCCACAAGCCGAAATATTATGGTTTTATTCTACTGAAATAAATTCTCTGAAACTTGCTACACCTGGCGCTATCAGGTAGCTAGTTCTATTAAATAGTCTAGCTGCCTGTAATATCGCCGTTTTTTATTTTCGCTATAATAATTGTATTGGGCGCGCAAATAAAAAAATTAGCGGGTATCGCCGATTATAGGAAATTGTACTTTTGATGCAATATTGTGACAGAGTGGACCAAAGCATGAAACTTATATGTACAGCAATATTAGAAGGGGTGCCATCCAGATATACATTCCTTTACAAAAATATGTCTTACAAGAAACTTTGGTCAATATAATCGGCGATCCAGCGAATTAGCAAAATGTTCTCTACACAAGCAGAAATTTCACATCTTTGGAAAAATATCAATGAAAATGTATATGAATGTTATTTTTTCCTCATACAGTGCATACATCCTGCATGTACAACATTTTTAAAGTTCAAATATCAGAGGTGGTGCTATATCTGTAAACTTACCACTTTAGTAAACTCCAGTAGAGGCTAGTATACTTCAAGCGTTAATTAGTGCACTGTGTCTCTGTATACTTTGCATGGCAAATTAGAGGAGAGTATGATGAAGCTATAATATGCAACATACATTCATTGAAAGCATATTCAAGCTGTGATAATAGTGCCCTCAATTTAAACTAAGCATCTTCAAGCAGTGCATTATTCAGTAATACATATCTATCTGTGCTATGTACAACTTAGTAATACACACAACTGTATACACCAAGTATTATTCAGTAATACATACCTAAGTGTTCAAATGTATATCTTCGTAATACATACAACTGTATACACAGAGTATTATTCAGTAATACATACCTAAGTGTGCATATGTATATCTTAGTAATAGATACCCTGAGTATTATTCAGTAATACATACCTAAGTGTACATATGTATTTCTTAGTAATACATACAGCTGTATACGTTGAGTATTATTCAGTAATACTTACCTGAGTATACTCATGTATAACTTAGTAATACATATTGCAGTACAAGCAGTGTATTATTTAGTAATACATATCAAATACACATATGTATATCTTAGTAATAAATGCAGCTGTATAACTCATGTTATACTTCTGCTATACATAATAAGTTCTACATCAGTAATACTTTAGAGTGTATACTCAATGTATTATTATAATATACACCCTTACTTCTACATCAGTATACTCTATTTTTAGCACGGTGTATTGTCTGTCACCTCTTCATTAGTTGACAAATACGGTTGTATTAGTATAGCTGAGGTAACAAACAAGACAACCTGCTATATTTGATGCTTTGCTTGCCCTATTTACATTTTACGTTCAAACTCATGAGAAAAGAGTGAAAAACAAAACAAACAAGACTGCTCACATCTGGTTTATTTTAATACACAACGTTTCGATCCATGTTCCTCGATCTTCTTCAGGTGTAATTACAACTAAAATGACTGATGACTGAGTGATGGCTGATATATATACATGCGTATGATGCTGAAGCTGAGAGATGATTAGAGCTGTAACTAAAAACTGAATAGAGGTGTAGATGGTAGTTCCATTGATGTATTCATTGATAGATATTGTACACATCTATTCAGTCTTTAGCTACAGCTCTATTCATCTCTCTACGTTAGCATCATACATACGTATATATTATATATACATATATATATATGCCATCACTCAGCCATCAGACATTTAGTTGTAATTCCACCTGAAGAAGATCGAGGAACATTGATCAAAATGTTGTTTATTAAATAAACCAGACGTGAGTAGTCCACAAATTTAATACCAAATATTAGATGTACCATGTCAATAATGACTGTTCAAAATCTTATAAGCCAAGAACTATTGATCCATCCAAGTGAAAAGTTATGTAGGTTGAACTCCATTGCCTTGGCCTGGTTGATAGCCCTTGCTGTAGAATTTATCTGCTGAGTAGGAGAGATTGTTCTCAGGTGGCAAATGGCTACTAGATTGCTGATTTGTATTTTAATTTTTACATTGCACCTTGTATCAAATCCAAGTGGAAATGATACAAGGGATAATGTGCAAGTTTGAACTCGAATAATACAACTATTAATGAAAATAACACTTGTGCATTGATGATACACAATTATTTTCATAATAAAACTGAGACATACATATTTATTATCATTTAAACTAAGTAATAATGTTTGATAATTAGACAACACTTGGATTAATGTTTTAGTTTATTATTTCAGCAGGAATATTTTCAGCCCGAATGTTATTCACTTTCTCTTTAAGGTTGGATAACTTCCTTCTGAGGCTTCTCATTTCTTCATTGGACAAGCTTTCTTCATCACCAAGCTGTTTTTCCAATATTTGATGAATTTCATTTAGACGATCCATTAATATCGCAATATGTGATTTCATGAGCCTCAAATGAGGAATTTTTGCCTCAATAGATTTCTTAATTCTTTGAAAATTATTATAGTATTTTTTATTTCTGTATGTCAAATAAACACAAGCCAGAACCAAAACGTACAAATACATTATATTTGGCTCCTGGTCCTGTGGAGGTTGTGAATTCTTATGAAAAGCTACAGCTACATCAGTACTTTGAGACAAAATGATAACTGGAGGAATTGCAAAGAGTAATATCGATAATATGGCAGGAAAAATAAGTGCACCTGACAATAAATGCCACATCTGGGCTGATATGACCTTTTTAGCCACTTGCTTAGCCAATTTGTCGCAATCATCTATAAGAGGCTGGATCAGTTGTTTAAAAGCGTCACAGTTACTCTTTTCCCTGTGAACAATTTCACTGTATTGCAAGCACTCTTCTTTGGTGAGACAACGAAGATTCAGATCTTTCTGGCATATGTCATGGTGAACATTGGACAGCACAGACTGATATTTATCAGAGACTCCTTGACAGCGAATTTTGCAGTCTGTTAAGGCTATCTGCAACTCAGACACATTTCCTGCTAATTCTATTGCTTTGCTCCTTGGAACTACAACATGATAAAAAAAACCAGAGAAATATCCAAAAAACGTTTCCATTAGGAAGATCTGTATAGAGAAGAAGTATAATACAAGGGAATTAGTTTCATTAATGCTCACCAGTAGGAAGTGTTTGGCATGCTAAATACAGATGACAGGAAATGTCATACCACAGGAAGAGTGTGGCACAGAAGTTTCCCTGGGGCTTGCCCTGTGTCAAAGTCATATATTGGCCTGTATTTCATGTACCAATTAAAAGTAATTAGTTAATAAAGTTAGCTTTTTCCCTATGTCAAAGAGTCCAGACTTGCCAACTTTCAAAGTATAGTTCAAGGACACTAAACCACACCTCAAATTGCTCCTCAAACACACCCAGACAAAGGATTACAGTGGAATCAATGATTACATCTTTGTTTACTATTAGAACAGAATCTATTTACTTAAAATTAGTACTAGTTGCTTGTTTGCAAGTTTTTAGTAGTTCCTGCTCACACTGTACTTCATGATAGCAGTGTTGTTATTAAACTTAAGTTACATCAAGTCTACAACTGTACTTTGACCAAGGCTTAATTTTTGATCCCTATGTATTTTTCTGAGATTTGAAAACCCACACTGAGAGTCAGCATTATTGGAAGATGGTATTGCTAACAGTCCAGCCATAAGCTTTGCCAAATTAATAAACCTCAACTCTCCCAGGAGTTCTTATCTTATCAACTTCCCACCAAAAACATCCCAAGGACGTGGTTTCTCCACTCCATCACAATCTTTGCAATACATGAGAGAAGAAATATCTTCAGGAGAATGAAGATAATTTGTGAACATCTGGGCAAGAAGATAAAGGGACTCTGGAGTATCCAACTCAATCTGAGGAAACCTCATGGCAATGGTAGATACAGTGTAGAGTTGGTCTTTGCTCGTTGAACAATACATCTTTGAGAATTGCGTCATCAAAGAAAAATATTAAATATTTTCTGAAGAGTGACCGAGTAGAATGCTTCAAAAAATGGTTTGTTGCCCATCTCTTTATCAAGAGTACTGATACTCTACCATGTGTCATCTCTTTAAGAGTACTGATACACTACCATGTGTCATCTCTTTATCTTTAGCTGAGGTAACAAACAAAACAACCTGCTATATTTGATGCTTTGCTTGCCCTATTTACATTTTACGTTCAAACTCATGAGAAAAGAGTGAAAAAACAACAACAAGACTGCTCACATCTGGTACACAACATTTCGATCCATGTTCCTCGATCTTCTTCAGGTGTAATTACAACTAAATGACTTATGACTGAGTGATGGCTGATATATTATATACATGTGTATGATGCTGAAGCTGAGAGATGATTAGAGCTGTAACTAAAAACTGAATAGAGGTGTAGATGGTAGTTCCATTGATGTATTCATTGATAGATATTGTACACATCTATTCAGTCTTTAGCTACAGCTCTATTCATCTCTCTACATTAGCATCATACATACGTATATATTATATATTACATATATATATATGCCATCACTCAGCCATCAGACATTTAGTTGTAATTCCACCTGAAGAAGATCGAGGAACATTGATCAAAATGTTGTTTATTAAATAAACCAGACGTGAGTAGTCCACAAATTTAATACCAAATATTAGATGTACCATGTCAATAATGACTGTTCAAAATCTTATAAGCCAAGAACTATTGATCCATCCAAGTGAAAAGTTATGTAGGTTGAACTCCATTGCCTTGGCCTGGTTGATAGCCCTTGCTGTAGAATTTATCTGCTGAGTAGGAGAGATTGTTCTCAGGTGGCAACTTTACCAGGTCTTCAGTTGATCCCTGACAGTAGCTGATTCTGAAAAATGTGCAATTAGGCAGCACTCACTTCTGAATCCCGTAAGTTAGAGATATTTGTATTACATGAAATCATTTAAAATGGCTACTAGATTGCTGATTTGTATTTTAATTTTTACATTGCACCTTGTATCAAATCCAAGTGGAAATGATACAAGGGATAATGTGCAAGTTTGAACTCGAATAATACAACTATTAATGAAAATAACACTTGTGCATTGATGATACACAATTATTTTCATAATAAAACTGAGACATACATATTTATTATCATTTAAACTAAGTAATAATGTTTGATAATTAGACAACACTTGGATTAATGTTTTAGTTTATTATTTTAGCGGGAATATTTTCAGCCCGAATATTATTCACTTTCTCTTAGGTTGGAGAACTTCCTTCTGAGGCTTCTCATTTCTTCATTGGACAAGCTTTCTTCATCACCAAGCTGTTTTTCCAATATTTTTGATGAATTTCATTCAGACGATCCGTTAATATCGCAATATGTGATTTCATGAGCCTCAAATGAGGAATTTTTGCCTCAATCGATTTCTTAATTCTTTGAAAATTATTATAGTATTTTTTATTTCTGTATGTCAAATAAACACAAGCCAGAACCAAAACGTAAAAAAACATTATATTTCTCCCCTTGTCCTGTGGAGGTTGTGAATTCTTCTGAAAACTACAGCTATATCAGTCCTTTGAGGCAAAATTATAGCTGCAGGATTTGCAAAGAGTAATATCGCTAATATGGCAGGAAAAATAAGCGCACCTGACAATAAATACCACATTTGGGCTGATATGACCTTTTTAGCCACTTGCTTAGCCCATTTGTCGCAATCATCTATAAGAGGCTGGATCAGTTGTTTAAAAGTGTCACAGTTACTCTTTTCCCTGTCAACAATTTCACTGTATTGCAGGCACTCTTCTTTGGAGAGACAAAAAAGATTCAGATCTTTCTGGCATATGTCATGGTGAACATTGGACAGCACAGACTGATATTTATCAGAGACTCCTTGACAGCGAATTTTGCAGTCTATTAAGGCAATCTGCAACTCAGACTCATTTTCTGCTAATTATATTGCTTTGCTCCATGGAACTACAAAGTTAAGTTAATACTAACCAGAATTATAGGAAAATGCTTTAACCAAAAAAACTAGCAACAGTAGATAGTATGGGCTTAGTAGTGTTACAGTTGTTCAGGGCATGTCAGCTTATGAATCTCCTATAATTTTGTTCATTCTTATTAAAGGAATGATATTTTAATTTTATTATAGCAATTTCTCTGTGCAGTTGGTACTTCTCTAGAATCAATTCCCAAATTCATTTAACAAAATCTAATTATTATTAAACAAAGATATCCTGGGAAAAAAAGGAAGAATTGGTAATATACGAACAACAGATGTTCCTTTGTTATGCAGGAACACAACACAGTTTAATTGTAATTCACCTTAAGTCAAAGACTATTTTCAAACACAAATTAGTGTTGTGTGTGGTGGTAATGTAGTGTACTGTTATCCTCCTGTAAAAATAGCAGACTCATATTTATATCTGTGGTCATCTCCGGGTTTTCTATGATGGAGATCTGGAATATTTCCGAGGTGAACATCTGAAGTATGCTATACCTGCTTTGTTTTACTTGTGTGGAATAACTATCAGTCTGCCTGTATTGCTCTTCTGCTATCCTCTCTGTTATAAAATTGTAGTACTGTGCAATTTACAGGAGTCGATGTTGATGAGAATATGTGCACATACATTCCATTGGAGAAGTACATACCATTCTTCTATTCTAGGTTAGTCTAGGCTTTTTGTGTATTTTATGTACAGTTAATATATTCATTATATCTTATTAACTTGTTGACCAATTCACCTGTGAAGAAGTGAGAAAATATTTTGGTTTCATTAGGTAACTTTTTTTTCAAGGTCATAAATTGAACTGAAGCAAAATAATTATAGTGAATTGGTAAATTAAGAATTTGTTACACACATAAACATCTGTAATGTGAAAATAATATCAAAAAATTGTTCGTTTAAGGATAAACTACATATTGTAAAACTTTCTGGTTTACCAATTGTGTGGAAACTGCATTATAGTAAATGACAACAAGGCAAAAGAAACACAATGTGTTAAATTTTAGTCTCTTCTGTATTGAGTCTCGTACTCTTTGTCTCTTTCTTCAACAGCCTCAACTAATGATGACAACCGTAAAAAAGGATCACATTTCTTTCTTGATTTGAGCAGCTTCTTAAATGTTTGTACACATACAGAGATAATGTAAAATATCATAGCAATAACTGGTATCCATGCCAAAACTATCTGCAGAGAACCAATAATACTCAAGTTCTTCATGTAACTATTGGGCAGATATTGTTGATTATAGTATATTATTGTAAAGGTGTTTAACAGAAGAAGCAAAGACAGCAGTAGCCCATCAATGATATTGTGCCATCTTTTCTTGTATGGCATTATAGTAACATGCAGTATTAGCATCAAAATAAAAGCTATTTCCATTGCTAAATGTATGTTGATGAAACTAAAGAACCCAGCAAGTAGAGTCAGCAGTAACAGTCGGTAGAGGAAGTAGATGCTGGCAAAATAGCGATGTTCATCTTTGAAACATCCTTGGAAAGAATCGAAGAATGGTTTGTACTTCTCCAATGGAATGTATGTACACAATATTCTCATCAACAACGACTCCTGTAAATTGCACAGTGCTACAATTTTATAACAGAGAGGATAGCAGAAGAGCAATACAGGCAGACTGATAGTTATTCCACACAAGAAAAACAAAGCAGGTATAGCATACTTCAGATGTCCACCCCGGAAATATTCGAGATCTCCATCATAGTAAACCCAGAGATGGCCACAGATATAAGTATGAGTCAGAAGTCTCAAATTTATTCGTGTGCACTGAAAATAACAAAGAACAAGGAAACTTGACAGTCCATGGATCATGGAGTTCGATTTTTTAACTTTATTGAGCCTTAAATAGGCAAGGTACTTACTTGGGCAGAGTTTCATGAGGACTACCAAAGCAATCACTAAAATCAGACTGTATATTAAAGTAATATAATTAAATGCTATTATATCAAGGGAACGTGCATTTTCAAATAAGCAAAAATCTAAAGTGTTGAAGAAACTCAGATTGAAAGAATTCACCAAGATGTGTAGAATTTTTAGGAATATGTAGGTTTTAGATTCATACCATACTACACTGTTTATCAACTGAAGGCTTTCTAGTGCTTGCATGTAAAATATAAAGCCACTAACTCCACCTCTGGTGAATGATATTTCCAGACATATTATAGAGACAAAGACTAATGTAGCGGGCAGCATTTCAGATAATAAATACTTAAGTGATCCAAGCTTGCAGTTTTTATTTTCTTTGCACGATAATTCAGTATCATGAAAGTATACAGAGCTACCATTTTGGCATTTACCACACAGTGTGCCTTCTCTATTAATTTCACATGTATTTATTATATATAAGTTTAATTCTGTTGAATCCACTACTTTTAGTTTTAAATCTTTAAAATAATCATACCTTGTGCTGTAGTAACAGAAACCCAATGGGCATTCTGAAGTACAGAAACTTGTATTGAAATACCTAGCCCAGTATCCGTGACTCACATAGGCTGTAAATTCACTGGAATTGCATTTAATGATACCCTTATAATATTCCGCATTGAGCTTGTTAATGTTTTGTAAATCCGTTGGACATTTACAAGATTTTTGTGTTGTACTATTGTCGAAGAAATATCCTGGTGGACAGTCACGCAATTCTACAGTCACAGAAAGGACTAATTCACTGAATAGTAAACGTAGAGGTCCACTTGAACCTGGATCTCCATGTAGAACAATTTCATCATTGGATATAGTTTTGTAAGCTGAATCCACTTTTATATTACTTTCATCACTGACAACTTTGTAGTCAATACTTAATAGAGAATTTGAGCTATCACTAAACAGTTTTGTAGGCTTTCCTGGGATTATATATTTAGTTTTAGACGTGTTTCTTCCCTTCATCATTTGTGCATAAGTTTGTATTTCCTTGCTTTTACATTTTAAAAACCTTAAATTAATACTTTCTTCTTTTTGTAATGAGACCGGGAAATAAGGTATTTTATGGGCTATTGAGTCATTACAGTTCGTCAAGTTCATAGAAGTGGAGAATATAGAATCACCTCCTTCACTTGCATTATTATTGTGGAAGATAAGAAGTTTGTGAGTTTTATTGTCGTCTATGTTGCTCTTAGGTAAAGATAGGATTGGAGAATCTATTTCGTCGCCTGTTTGATGTATGGCTCCCCCTTTACTTTTGGCTGTATTTCTACAAAATGTAAGATTTACATTGCCTTCTAAAAGTAGATGAGATTCTGCTTTCATAGAAAGACCAGCTCCATTGAAGCCATTGTTGTTTTCAAATGTAATAGCAGAACCAGATAAAACAATAAGGCTACTTGATATTAGCACAATGGCACTGCCACTATTGTCAGCCAGCTTCATTTGATCTTGTACAGAAATGAGAGCATTTTTAACATACACTGTTCCTCTAGTGCTCTTTCTCACTTGATAGTCTTGCCAATATTTAGGATGGGTGGGATTATAGATGACAGAATTGTTAGTGATGTTGCATCTTCTGAACATTGGCATCACTCCATGATTTGTGAAATACTGGCCAGTTAGAGACTTAATCATTACTGCAGAACCATATATTCCTCTATTTGAGGTCCATTCACAAGAATCAAATGTTATTGTATTCATAGAGTAATTGAAGCAGAAAGAATGTCCAACTAAATCTATGTAGAGCCCACCTCCGTGAGTTGCTTTGTTGTTTTTAAATGTACAGTTCAAAAACGTATGTTTAATTTGTGAAGTGAAATAAGTGTATATGATTCCAATGCTACCACCATAACCTGCTTGGTTACTATCAAATTCAGTATTTTTTACCGTTAAACTGAAGTTAACTGTCACGTTTATACCCAGTCCTCCTCCATATTTATCAGAATCAATATCTTTACCATTATCTTTAAACAAGCAGTTATCCAAAAGGAGTGAATGTGATTCTGGTGAATTTGTTAACTTTACCTTCATTCCACTCTCTAAATTGTTAGTGAGGTTTGTAGAATAAATTGTAATATTTTTCACATTCTCAAACTCTATTCCAGTACCACTGCTATTGCTAATGGATACCTTGAAAAGATAAATAATTGAATTATAACTAGCGTCAGAAAAGCCCTTGCATATGATTTGGCAATTGACCATGGAAATATTTAAAAATTCCAACTTGGCTATTCCATAGAAGTGTATCGGGTGCCCATAGCATTGGAGCCCGTCATTTTCTGCCGAAGTTCCCTCCAGGACCACCTCAGTTTGATTTAGAAAATCCAGTTTGTTGGACACATTGACCTGTGATCTCAAGCAAATATGCAGTTTACTATTGATACTAGTACTTGGCAAAGCCTCTCTTAGAGTAGCTTTTTGGCATTTCTGGCCTTGACATTCTGGAATGACTGAGGTATAACCAATGCAAAGGATTCTATTTTCAGTGAACTTCCCAGTGACAAAAACACCGACTGAAATTTCAGAAATAATCAGCAAGAATATTATACTCATTTTAAAGCTGATGTGTGATGAAGTGTTATTGTATTTGTTTTATATACTGAGCCATTGCCATCTTATTTTCAAATGGTGTAATTGTTATTGTGATACATTTTTTTTAGTGCTGCTAGATTATGCAAACATTCTCTTGTCACCATTAGAGTGCAATTTAGTCATCAATGACTTTTTGGACTGTAACTCATTATTGGTAGAATCTGTCCTTGAAGCTGGTTGACTGTTATTTTGTTCATACTAATTCTCAAGTGTGCCAACTGTTGGTAGTTGTTAGTCCATTTTGTTTTGACACACATTTTCCAAAAAGCTTTGTTAGTGACTTGAAGTCGGGCGAAGACTTAATATTAAGGAAGCACTAGAAGTGTTAACATTATAAAGTGAGATCAAATTAGTCGAACTTGCCATAGGTGAACGAACACCACTTTTTAGCTTAAAGATTAATTAGAAATGGTCACAGAAATGTCACTTGTATGTAATACCATTGAGTATACTTACTTTAATAGTAACATCAATAGTTTCAACATCTTTATGACTAGCACTGTCATTTTCATATGAAATTTTTAATATTACTAACGATTAGTAATCGAATGTTGGTCCTGTAGGAGGTTTGTTTTAGGATAAAATGACGAATTTTTTATTTAAGCAGGATCCTTTAACCATCTTAAGTATGACCCTCTAAGCATTTATATATCTTTAAGCAGAATTCCTGATTTCTGTTGACTTTGCATTCAACATTTAATGAATCCTGATTATATATCAGATGGAAAAACTCTTAGTACAGTATCTCTGTATCTTCAATAAAATGTATCAGGTATATCATTTTTTACTATCCCCTTAGGTATTGATGGCAAGTAGTTCTATTAGCCTTTTCTTCAAAAGATTACTATTATTCACTGATTCCTTTCCAAAATTGAATTGTGTATCTCGATTCGATATAAAGAAAGTAACCCACAAAATAACATAATTTACACGACACTTTACCTAATATATCATTTCTATTCTGGTTGTCTGTAACAATTTACCTTATGTTGTTATTGATTCATGAAAACAACAAAAAGAAATAACACAATTTTTCCCACACAAAACATCAATTGCTATAAGTCAATAGGAAATAGAATTTATATAGTATAATTGATATAAAGTATTTGTTCTCTACTGTACCACATATACTACTACTTAATGTTCGAATCTTACACTCTAAATCAATGTTGATTACAAATAGCACAAAATGTTAAAAAAAGTAATGAAGTGTTTCAAATCAACTCCAGTCTATTTTGTAACTCTTTCTTCCTCAGCATCAACTAGTGATGGCAAGCCTATATAAGGATCTTCGTCTAGACTGAAGTAGTTTCTTTACTTGCATAAGACATAAACTAATTAGGTAAAGTGTCATTACGCAAACTGGTACCCATGCCAAAACTGTCTGCAACGAACTGATGATGTTGACGTTCTTTCTGTAACTATTGGGAAGATATTGTTGATTATAGTATATTATAGTAAAGGTGTTTAACAGAAGAAGCAAAGACAGCAGTAGCCCATCAATGATATTGTGCCATTTTTTCTTGTACGGCATTATAGTAAGATGCAGTATTAGCATCAAAATAAAAGCTATTTCCATTGCTAAATGTGTGTTGATGAAGCTAAAGAACCCAGCAAGTAGAGTCAGCAGTAACAGTCGGTAGAGGAAGTAGATGCTGGCAAAATAGCGATGTTCATCTTTGAAACATCCTTGGAAAGAATCGAAGAATGGTTTGTACTTCTCCAATGGAATGTATGTACACAATATTCTCATCAACAACGACTCCTGCAAATTGCACAGTGCTACAATTTTATAACAGAGAGGATAGCAGAAGAGCAATACAGGCAGACTAATAGTTATTCCACACAAGAAAAACAAAGCAGGTATAGCATACTTCAGATGTTCACCTCGGAAATATTCCAGATCTCCATCATAGAAAACCCGGAGATGACCACAGATATTAGTACGAGTCAAAAGTCTCAAATTTATTCGTGTGCACTGAAAATAACAAAGAACAAGGAAACTTGATGGAGTTCAATTTTTTTAACTTTATTGAGCCTTAAATAGGCAATGTACTTTCTTGGGCAGAGTTTCTGTTTACTATTCAATCTAAGTCTACGTATTTATCGGAACCAGAGTGCACTCATAAAAGCTCTCATGGTTTATCATTCTGTATTTCTTTTTATATTTTTTCATACTATATTACTAGTGTTAAAATAATATTTGGAATTTATGTAGTTATAATATCAGTATGTGATTGTACTTTCTAATGAATACTTAAGATTACTGTTAATCTCACTATATCTCCCTTTTTTAAAAAATATACTAATTTAAATTCAAAAGTGGTAATGAGGTAATATGAAATTTAACTAATGAAATTCAGTAAATGTAATACTAGTGTTTACAGCTAGTAATGTGAATATGAAAGAGTCCATAACGTTGTGCCACTTATTTTTGTGAGGGCGGACCCATGCATGAATGAAGAGAATTATCAAAATCTCTAATTGCAGGACAAAATACCACGTACTAAGACCACGAATAAAGGCAAATGTTAATAAAAATGATATTCGATATATAAAAAACAGTGCAGCAAAGTATCGATGTTTATCTCTGTAAGTACTTTGGAAGGAATCGAACAGTGGTCTGTACTTTTCTAAAGGGAGCACTTTGCACAAGATGCGGCTAAACCTAGACTCTTGTAAGCGGCATACAGCTAGCAATTTATAGCACAGTGGGTAACTGAAGAGCAATAATGGAGGAATTATGGAAATTGTGACTAAGAAAATTAATGCTACTGTAGCATAATAGTAGTGACCATGACCAAAGAATTTGAGGTTTCCATTGTAGTATACTCTCACATCTTTATCCGATCGTCCATTCAGGCCAGCCAACTGAGTAAAGTTCAGTATTAACAGAGATGTCTTTGTACTTTGAAAGTGACAAAGAACTAAGAACCCGGTCAGTCCATGAATAATTGTTTGGGAAATTTTACTTTTTATAGGAATAACTTGTTTCACTTTCAGTTTGTGAAGACAAGGTACTATAATTAGCACAGTCACTATAACCAGTCCCAATGCATATACGGTAGTGACGTAGTTAATGGCTATAATGTCTAGAGTAGTCGCTCCTTCCCAAAGGCAGAATGATAACTTTGATTGGCATAAAAAATCGAGCTGAAATGTGCGTGCTATTAACCGAATGACATTTAGCAATTGAAATGCTTTAGTGTCAAACTTGATTAGTCCATTTCCACCGATGTGAAATACATCAAACACTTGAAAGTAAAACACCAAAATATTAATAAAGCCATTTGTAAGGCTGATGTTGAAGACGGTTATTACAATGAACAAGAAGGTAAGTGGGAGTACTTGTGACAGTAGAAAGAAAATCCAGCCAATATGACATTTATCATTAGGTCCACAATCATAATCTCTATTGTGATAGAATACAGAGTGATTATTCTTGCAAGAACCACACAGTACACCAGATCGATTACTTTTGCAGACATAACTGGACAAGTCATGTCCTATACTTGATGTATTGGGAAGGTATATTTGTGTACTCACTAAATCAGTGTCATTGATACAAAACCCCTTGGGGCAATATCCAGTTCTAAAGTTGTTGTCCACATATCCTGCCCAGTACGAGGCCTTTAAAACGGCACTAGAATTAGATTCATTGCAGTAATGGATCGCCAAATAAAAGCTATTTTCTGTAAGAGTTGAACAGTAACATTTACCAAGTTCGTTGTTGTCATTTCCTGGAATCCACACGTAGCCTGGAGGGCACTCTCTCAAAGTAACATTCAATGTTATCTCTGAACTGGGTCTGCTTAATAGAGATATTGATAGTATAGTACTAGCATTTATGCTACCTATCAGAGTAACTTGTCTATTTTTATATAGAACTTCGTTGTATTTATTCACAGCAATTCTGCATGAATAGTTTAAAGATTTTACAAGGACAATGTCAACAGTGTCATTATTTTGGCAGTCTTTTACTTGTAAGTCTAATTCGACAGAAATTCCAGGCATGAAATAGTAAAAATTTGTACTATTATTTAATATTATCTGTTGTCCAGAAAAATACAGATCATTTCTTCCAGGGAAAATTGAGTTATTGTGTTTCGAATTAATGATATTGGTTTTGCTTGTTAATCTGTTAGGATTTAATTGTAGAGATGTATCGTCAAATGAACTGTTTATGATAGTGAGTTTATTATAATTGGTAAAGAATACGTGTTTAATGTCACTTATCTTCACACTTTCAATATATATTTCTGAGCAGTTATCTATTATAATGGCACCACACGCTTCTATTGTTAAGAACTTGAGAGATATGTGTGGGAAGTCTTGAAAAGTTAAATTCATAGAAGTTGTTAAACATCCGACGGAAGTATCTGATTTATAGCCATTTATAATTATGCAGAGCTCGTTTCTGGATACAATATCTTCAGATACACAATAATTTTCATAAATACTTATTGAGGCACAAGTTTTATTATTATCTCTTAGTGTAAAATTATTCGAGTTTAAACTTGTGCAATTCTCTATTGTATCTCTCATTTCCATTCCACTTAACTTTGGTATAACGTGTGTTATAAGGTTGGTAACACAAATAATTTTCATCAGCAATCCAACAGCCATGTTAAATATTATATTGAAGAATATAATAATTGTAATTGGTTCTGTAATTTTTACTCATTTATAACATATTGTGCTTTCTTTGTTATGTAAACTTAACATTAAAGGCTAAAGAATTATTTGTTCAGGAAATGCTGTGAAAGGCTCATCCAATGTAAGTCCCAAACTGAAGCAGTTTACTCTGGATTTATTTTAAAAAGTATGCTTTGTAATTGTATATCTAAACAAGTCATTTCCTTATTATAACAAGTTATTTGAATAATGTGATTGCATGCAGGAAAGGTTCTTCAAAGTTTAGAACTTAGCTACAGTGGGACTTGAGAAAAATTGTGAATGAAGTGTAAATTGTGGATATCCTTTTGTGTAAACAAAGTTCTTCTGAATGTGTAAACAAGTTCTTCTGAATGTGTAAACAAGGTTCTTCTGAACTGTTGATATACATGTCAAGGCATGCAATTCAAAACACCCTATTGTAAGTCTATGTCAAGTAAATTTTGTTTTTTATACTTTTTTAACAACGCCTTTCAAGAAATAGAATATTTAATATGTTCACAATCCATAACTAATGTCCAGGAAAAAAACATTACTTGACATGCAGACTTTAGTGTCAGGATCCTCAGACTTACATATATTCTTCTTAGCTAGGTAATGCAGAGGCATAAGAGGAGGGGAGGCTCTGGGGGCATGAGCCCACCCCCTACCCCCTATAGATTTGTGCACAATCCTACAAGGAGACTTCTAGCACATGAACACTTTTAAAAATACAACGGATGTCCTTGGAGCCCCCCTCCCCCCACTTCATACTGAAACATGTTCCTATACCACTGTAATGCACTTCTGGTTATTGACAGATCTACAATGTGACGATCCCTATGGTTAGTTTTGTTATATATTTGTGTACAATGTATCTGAACAAGCACCTTAACTCAAATGAAACAAGTATGTATTACATTTTAGCTAAGTGTGTATTGTCAAAACTATAGTGACCTAAATGGTAAATTAGTGCTGTATTTAAACTCTTGAAATAATTTTTTTTTACTTGTGGTCTACATACAAAATGTATAGTTTAAAATGAATTTTTTTTTTGGAAAAAAAATTGATTTGTGTTTCTAGTTAAGTATCAAGTATACATTTATCCATGCCAAATGTCACCTATCATGTCTAAATTTGTTTGTGAGCTTCACCTGTGCTATTGTAAATGTTTGATAAAAATTACTTTGTGGTGGAACTACTTAGATGGGGTAAATGTACTAAGTCAAGTACAACAATTAGTGTATGCATCATCATCCATCTTGGTTTGGGGTGACAAGTCAATAACATCCGCTGAGGGAGTGCAGCTGGGAGACCCACGAGGCCCCCTCCTGCTTTTCTATCAAGTTTTACATCAACTGAGTTCGTACTTCAGATCGAATTTCCAAGTGGATGATTTCGCATTGGGAGGGAATTGTGGAGACCTCATCCATGACATTCAAGTGATGAAGGATGCAGAAAAATAGGGCTTTTTATGTGAATAAAAAGCATGGGATTCCATAAGGGCTGCATCAACAGCTCAACATCTCCTGAGTGATGCAGTCAGTGTTGTGGAACATGCTAGCTTACTTTCAGTATCTGACAAGGAATCAGGAGCATGGTTGAGGGTTTTGCCAGTGTCTTCCCTTGAGTTTCACATGGAAGACAACACAGTGCACATTGCTGTGGGTCTCAAACTAGGAACATCAGTTTGTTCTCCATACCAGTGCAGGCATTGCTCGGCCGACACTGATGAACTTGGAAGACATACACTCAGCTGTAGACAGAGTGAGGGGATGAACCAACATCATACTGCTCCAAATGACATCATCAATAGAGCCTTGATATTCACTTACATTCCTTCCAGGCTAGAACCATGAGGATTAATGATGTCAGATGGAAAGAGACGAGATGGAGTGACTCTGGCTCCATGGAAGTCAGGTCTTTACTTGTGTTGGATGCAACCTGTCCAGACACTTTTGCCCCCTCGTATAGACAGACCCCATGCAACCCAACGACCTGGGAAAGTTGCTGCAGCAGCTGAAGAGAGGAAGGAGGAGAAGTACAGCTACCTTCTACCAAGTCATTCGTTCTCATCTATAGCCATTGAGACCATGGGTGCTGTGTTTCCAAAGTCTATGGCTTTGCTGGGACACCGCATAGTGATGGAGACAGGAGACACACAGGCTAGAGACTATCTTTTTCAGTGTCTCTCAGGGCTGTGCAGCGAGGTAACAGCACATTCACTGACAAGAAACTCGAAATTGTTGTAATGAATTATATAAACAGGTTACATTTACATCTAAAAATCTAAGTAAGCCAAATAATTTAATTATTGTGGTTATGAATCTCATTATTCACAAGCCTGGACAATTTGACATATCCGGACACTTCTCTAAATGTTTTGACCAAAGTTGACTGAAATCAAGGAAGCACTGTATCACTTTAATTGCATGAAGTATGTGATTAATTCTATGTGCAATAAGTGGTATAAGATTAGTGTATTACAAGCCATTGATGTAAACAGAATTTCCACCCAATTAGACAGGCCTTAAAATGCTAATATCATATACGGGATAAATCTATTACAAGTCAATGATATTGTCAATACTTCAATGAAAATACACGTAAATAAGTGTCTCTTATAAATCCCTTGAAACTTGTATTACCATTGCTGTTCAATCCATACTTAGAATAGTTATCTAAGTGACTGCCACAATACATTTATTATTCTGACAAATGATACTATAATTGATTTGTGTGTAGACAAACATAACTAATACAGCATTATTTAAAGTCAAAGTAATGTTTACATTTAGCACTCTTTATTAGTTTTCAGGATGTATTTATATCAGGTGTTCATTCACACACTGTGGGAATATCTGGAATGGAAGGTTTTATCAAAGTTGCTGTCATGTCGACTGTTTTCTTCACATATAGACAAATCATCTTGTGCTTCCTTCGAATGTCGTCTTACCAATGGAATCATTTTCTTGTATGTAGGAGTAGCAATGAGCGAATGTAATTTGGTTAGACACTGCTTCTGAAGAAAGGGTACATGGTACAGAATGTAGCACAGCAACATGACAATAGGAGTTCCAGACACAACAACCTGAACAGTGCTGAGTATAATTCCACTGCGATATTTAGAGTGGTCCTCTAGACTGTTCTGATAATTTAGTAAAGTCATTCCGTTCAATACAGCAAGTAATGTGAATATCAAAGTGTCCATAAAGTTGTGCCACTTATTCTTATGAGGGTGAACCCATGCATGAAGGAACAGTATTATCAGAATCTCAACTTCCAGAAAAAAATACAACATGCCAAGACCGCGAACAAATGCAAATGTCAATAAAAACACAAGTCGATATATAAAAAACAGTGCTGCAAAGTATCGATGCTTGTCTCTGTAAGTACTTTGGAAAGAATCAAAAAGTGGTCTGTATTTTTCTAACGGAAGCACTTTACAAAGGATGCGACTCAACTTAGACTCTTGTAGCTTACATACAGCTAATACTTTATAGCACAGTGGGTAACAGAGGAGCAATAATGGAGGAATTATTGATATTATTACTATGAAAACTAAAGCTATAAGAGCATAGTAGTAATGTCCGGTACGAAAGTATTTTATGTTTCCATCATAATATACTCTTAGAAATTTATCCACTTTCATTTCCTTGCTGTACAACTGAGTGATATTCAGTATAAGCAAAGATGTTTTAGTACTCTGAAAGTAACAAAGAACTAGAAATCCTGTCAGGCCATGAATAATTGTTTTGGAAATCTTTGTCTTTATAGGAATGACTTGTTTGACTTTCAGTTTGTGAAGACAAGGTACTATAAAGAAAACAGTCACTATTACCAGTCCCAATGCATATACGGTAGTGACGTAATTAATGGCTATAATGTCTAGAGTAGTTGCTCCTTCCCAAAGGCAAAATGAGAATATCTGTAAGCAGAAGAAATCGAGTTGAAAGGTGCGTCCCATTAAACGAATAATGTTTAGCAAATTATGTGCTTTGACGTCAAACATAATTAGCCCATTGCCACCGATATGAAATATATCAAAGACTTGAAAGTAAAACACTAAGATATTAATGGATCCATTTGTAAGACTGATGTTGAAGACTGTTATTACCACAAATAGAAATGTAAGTGGAATTATCTGTGACAAGAGAAAGAAAAGCCAGCCAATATGGCATCTGTCATTAGGCCCACAATCATAGTCTCTTGTATGAAAATATACTGAGTGGTTTTTGATACAGGAGCCACACAATACGCCTGATCTGTTGGTTCTACAGACATAATTTGACAAATCTTGTCCAACAACAGAGGTATTGGGAAGGTAGATTTTATTGACAGCATAATCTGTATCGTTTACGCAAAATCCCTTAGGGCAATAACCTGTCACAAAAGTATGATTAACATACCCTGCCCAATGTGTAGCTTTCAATATGGCACTATAGTTAGAAGTATTACATGAATGAATAGCCAGGTAAAAGGTGTTATCAGTATCAGCCGAGCACTCACACTTACCGATTTTTCTATTCTTATTATTAGCCATCCAAACATAACCTGGAGGACAAGATTGCAAAGTTACATTAAATGTAATTGCAGAGTTTGGTCTATTGTGTACAAAAATAGACATTAATGCATTTTTCCCAATATTTCCTTGTAAAATTATTTTCCTGAAATCGTACAAAATCTTGCTGTATTCCGCCAATTGTACGTCATCATTTTCTTCTGTTACTTTTACATGAAGAATGTCTTGTGTGATGTTATTGCAATAGTCTATGATATCCAAGTTCAAAAATGCTGGGATTCCAGGCATTATGTAGTCTATCACAGGTTTATCACTGTCATGGGTAACTATATGATGGCCTACAGTACACAATTTATGGCATTTTGAATATACACGAACCACATTCAAAATATGCTCATTGCAGCTTTTCAGCGATTTCACATATGTATATTTCCCATAAGCAGTCAATGTGCTGTCGTTGATAAAGTGAAGCTCTGAATAATTGTCACTTTCCAGAAAGCACGTAGAAGTAAAGTTTACTTCAGTATTGTTCTTATCCAAGCTCCAATCAGTACAGGAATTCAAAGAATTGCCTGTATCCTCTGTAGATACTACATTTAGCCATAAGGCAAACAGAGCTGCAATTGATTTAATTTTCATTTGTAGCAGCAGTCTTGCTATTAGAGTACTGAGGCACTGGTTGTGGTAGATATCACAAAATTTGACAGGGTATTATTTTCTTATAATGGGCTGGCAATTGTTTACACGCAAACTAGTTGAAAACATTTTCAGTTTAGACTAGAACATTCATTAGTTTAATAGTTGTAAATTAATTGGTTTTGTTACTTTCTTTAATAGGGTGTTATTAAAATGCTTAACACATCTACCTCCCAATAATTAGCTTAGTTTGTTGTTTATATTGGTATGTATTTATACTGTCCTCAATTTGAAATTTTTTACTGCAATGTTCAAGTCAATATTCACCAGAATTAATAGGAAAATTATTTAACAAAAAACTAGCAACAGTAGATAGTATGGACTTAGTAGTGTTACAGTTGTTCAGGGCATGTCAGCATATGAATCTCCTATAGTTTGTTCATTCTTAAAAAAGGAATGATATTTTAATTATATTATAGCAATTTCTCTGTGCAGTTGGTACTTCACTAGAACCAAATCCCAAATTCATTAAAAAAAATCTAATTATCAGACTCACTGCCATTTATGCTCATGCAAATCAGTACTAGTTTATAGAGGTGTGTGAACATACACATTGTTAGCTTGTTCGGGACTATGCCCTCCAACCGCTAACAAGACCACACCCTGCTGTGCAGGCTGCATGAAACAATTATTACAGTATATATTTTGTATAAGTTTGTTTCAGTTGAATCCACTACTTTGAGTTTTAAATCTTTAAAAGAATCATAGTTTGTGCTGTAGTAACAGAAACCCAATGGGCATTCTGAAGTACAGAAACTGAGTATTGGATGAATACTGATTATATATCAGAAAGAACAACTTTTAGGACAGTATCTCGGTATCGTCGATAAAATTTACCAGGTATATTCTTTCATATTATACTCATAGTTATTGATGAAGAGATGTTCTATTAGCCTATTATTCTTATGATTACTATTATAATTCAGACTGATAGTTATTCCACACAAGAAAAACAAAGCAGATGTTCACCTCGGAAATATTCGAGATCTCCATCATAGAAAACCCGGAGATGACCACAGATATTAGTACGAGTCAAAAGTCTCAAATTTATTCGTGTGCACTGAAAATAACAAAGAACAAGGAAACTTGACAATCCATGGATCATGGAGTTCAATTTTTTAACTTTATTGAACCTTAAATAAGCAAGGTACTTACTTGGGCAGAATTTCATGAGGATTACCAGAGCAATCACTAAAGTCAGACTGTATATTAAAGTAATGTAATTAAACGCTATTATATCAAGGGAACGTGCATTTTCAAATAAGCAAAAATCTAAATGGCTAAAGAAACTCAAATTGAAAGAATGCACAAAGAAGAGTAGAATTTTTAGGAATACGAAGGTTTTATATTCATACCATACTACACTGTTTATCAACTGAAGGCTTTCTAGTGCTTGCATGTAAAAAATAAAGCCACTAATTCCACCTCTGGTGAATGATATTTCCAGAAATATTATAGAGACAAAGACTAATGTAGCGGGCAGCATTTCAGATAATAAATACTTAAGTGATCCAAGCTTGCAGTTGTTTTTTTTCTTTGCACGATAATTCAGTATGATGGAAGTATACAGAGCTACCATTTTGGCATTTACCACACAGTGCTCCTTCTCTATTATTTGCACCTGTATATAAGTTTGTTTCTATTGACTCCGGTAGTAATTTTCCATCTTTTATGTCATGACAAAACCCAAATGGGCAGTCCGAAGTACAAAAACTTGTATTGAAATAGCCAGCCCAATACCCATGCTTCAAATATGCTTAAAATTCACTGGAATTACATTTAGTGATACCAGTATAGTGGTCAGCATTGAAATTGCTATTTTCTTGTGAATCTGTCGGACATTTACAAGATATTAGTGTTGTTTTGTTGTCCAAGAAATATCCTGGTGGACACTTACACAGTTCTACAGTCACGGAAAGGACCAGTTCACTGAAAAATAAACGAAGAAGTCCACGTGAACCTGGACGTCCATGTAGAACAATTTCATCATTGGATATAGACTTGTACGCTGGATTAACTGTTATATCACTTTCATAACTAACAACTTTGTAATCTATATTTATAAGAGGATTTGATGAGCTATCATTAAACAATTCTGTAGGCTTTCCAGGAATTATAAATTTAATCTCAGAAGTGTTACTATTCTTCCTCATTTGTGCATAAGTTGTATTTCCTTGCTGTCACATTTTGAAAAATTGAAATGAACATCGTCTTCTTTAGTTGAGTCAGGATAATATGGTACTATATAGGACAATTCCCTTGTATTATTGCAGTTAGACAAATTCATTGAAGTAGAGAATATTGAATTTCCTCCTTCAAATGCTGTATTGTTGGTGAAGGAAAAAAATTTAAGAGCTGTATTGTCCTCTTTGTTACTGTTTGCTAGAGAAAGTATTGGATGATAATCAATTTCATCATCAGTTTGATATATTGCTCCTCCTTTGTTTTTGGCTTCATTACCACTAAATATGATATTGACAATTCCTTTTAAAAATAGACGAGACCCATCTCTCAAATATAGACCAGCCCCATTGAAGCCATGGTTGTTGTTTAATGAAAGTACAGTACCTGGTAAGACGATGAGACTGCTTGACACTAGCTCAAGGGCACTGCCTTTATTGTCAGCTAATATGGTTTCATTTTGTACAGAAATGAGTGCATTTTTTACATACACTGTTCCTCTGGTACTCTTTCTCACTTTGTAGACTTTCCAATATTTAGGATGAGCGGCATTATAGATGACAAAATTGTTAATGATGTTTCATCTTCTGAACATTGGCATCACTTGGTAATTAGTGATGTGCTGGCCAGTTTGTGACTTAATCATTACTGCAGAACCATATATTCCACTATTTAATATCCATTTGCAAGAATTGTATACTATAGTATTTGTGGAGAAATTAAAGCAGAGTGGCTGTCCAACAAACTCTATATAAAGCCCACCACCATGTGTTGCTGTGTTGTTCTTAAAAGTACAGTTCAGAAAATTATGTTGAATATATGAAGTGAAATAATTGTATATGATTCCAATACCACCGCCATAGCCTGCTCGGTTACTATCAAATTCAGTATTAGTAACTGCTAGGCTGAAATTAGCTGCCACATTAATATTAACCCCTCCTCCATATTTATCAGAATCAACATCCCTACCATTATCTTTAAAACAGCAATTGTCCAAGATGACTGAATATGATTCTACAGATATATTTGTTAACATTACCTTCATTCCACTCTCTGAATTGTTAATGAACTTGGTGGACTCAATTGTAATATTTTTCACATTTTCAAACTTTATTCCAATACCATTGCTTTTAATTACTTCTACATTGGAAAGATAAACATTTGAATTATAACTAGGCTTAAAGAATTGCTTACATATGATGTGGCAATTGGCCATAGAAATATTTGTCAATTCCAACTTGGCTATTCTATAGAAGTGTATTAAGTGCCCAGAGCATCGGAACCCATCATTCTTTGCTGAAGTTCCCTCCAAGATCACTTCAGTTCGATTAAGAAAATCCAGATTTTTGGACACAGAGACCTGTGATCTCAAGCAGATGTGCAGATTTCTATAAGTAGTCTGCAGAATATCCTCGAGAGTAGCATTTTCACCACTGCAGGTAATATTTGGAGAAGTATTGCCAATGCAGCAAATGTGTATAATACCACTTTGAAATGTATTGATAATGAGTGCTAGTATTATAATAATGAATAGCAAGTTGGCACTATTCATTTTACACTGATATTATGAGGTTATATATATTTTTGGTATTTTTGTCTTTTATACGCTACCTCTCTGTTGCAGTGCTAAAAGAGTGAGGTGACCAGTTTACAACAACAAAGCTTTACTTCTGCCTATGTTATGAACACTCTGGGTTAAGCAATTCACTGATGGAGTTAAATGTACGAGGACATCATTGAATTGCTGTATTGGGGAAGGTTCGCTTTCTATAAACAGTCCATAAGTGAGGAAAACTTAGTTTAATATTTCTTGGTAAGTACCAAGTCCTTATTGTGCTTGAAGTTTCCCATATCCTAATCCACACCGTTTCAAGTCCAAAGCTAAATGAGAAACGGGAGCCCACACATGTGTTTAAGGAGCATGCGTACCATCCATACATATAAATCCATATATGTATATGTAATGGGTAAACCATGGGTTAGAGGAATGAACTGTCCCAATCCCGAGTGTGAAGCCCGACGCAGTTGTCCAGCAGTAATTCCAAGAGTTGCTATGGTTTAAATTGTGAATAGTTTAAAAAACCTAAATGGTGACAGAATATTGTTTGAGAGGAAAATGTGTCCAGCATTAACAGTTGCCAGGGTCACTCTTATATAGCAACCGCAAGAAGTGTACTGCGATTATTTTGTAAAAATGCTGTGTTTTTTTAGGTCACAAAAACCTCGGGCAAGTAGTTGCTATAGCATTGAAACCCTTTTAATATATGCTCAGCCTTTTTTAATATCTGAGTGCTTGTTGTCATAGAATCAACCACTATTTATATTGGTCAAGGTGATATAGCAAGGTATTTCACTCTCAGGCTTTATTTTCACTTGCCTCAGGCTCATGAAAATACATTTTCCTGCTCATGAAATCTCTCGCTATATCACACTTGACTCTTGTAATATGTAGTTTAGGTATTAATGGTACTGGTCCCTTACATGCATGCATAGGTGCCTTTTTATACTAAAAACACAGTTTTTCAGGCTTGCCCCCAGTTTTTTTCTTCTAATACTGCAGCAGTAAGCAAGTCTTACTTTAAGGCTAGGCTCCAAATTGTGTGATATTTTTGTAGATTGTTGTGTGTTTGTTTTTCATCACAAAAGTTGCAGTGACTGGTTACTATGGTATTAAAAACCCTTTACCAAAATTCATTTTATATCTCAACCGTTTGTGGCAACGTGTTTGTGCTTTAAGCTACTGGCAATTGGAAGATCAAAATGACTTTACTCAAACAATTATTGAGATAAGAAATTCTGTATTTATTAGCTACATACTTTTGTGAAACTCTGCCATTTCTGTAGGTGAGTGCTGATTATCAAGAGTTACAGGAAACTCAGACAGTAAATAATAGATACTACAAATCTACCCCTATTTATGTTACTTAAACTTCAATTTTACCTAAAGTAGCTTCTATTTCCACCCTTAAGGGTTACAAAATTCTAGAAGTGTAAGCTACTCAGGAAACTTGAGGTAAGAACTGCATTAGTAGTCCTGCTATATACTAGCTCAGGCTCACTGCCATTTATGCTCAAGCACATTAGTACTAGTTTATAGATGTGTGTGAACATACATAATGTCATTTTTGTGTTAGCTTGGAGGGTGACCCCATCTCATGTTCCGCTAAGCAGAATTATTTGGATTAGCAAGCATTACCCATATCTTCCAAAGGAATTTACCCTTTGAATTAGTTTGTCTCTGATACGATCTAAATGTTGCAGGATCGACAGAAGTCTTACATGCTGTCTGAATTAGTGATGGTGGTAAGTTATTTTGGTCTTAAGTATACCTACGTATCAAACGCCACAGCTTGGCAGGGTACTTGCTATAGTTATAAAAGAAATCCAATTCGAATTTTCTCACAAATGATAAATTTAATGTTTTGAAAAAGCAATAAAACAACTTTTTGTCAAGTAATGAAAAGAATTATATGAAATAAGTACATGAGATTTATTATAACTCCAGATGTGATATAAATTGCTGTGTCCATTGGTATGATTAATTCTTTTATTGTTATATATGTACTGCTTGGTAGTACAATATATTACACTAATCATAATGTTTGTTAATCATTGCTTTATTTTATTTTTTTAATTTGGAACTGATTTGACTACAAATAGCACAAATAGTAAACAGAAAAGTAATAAAGTGTTTGAATTCATTTCCGGTCTATTTTGTAACTAATTTCACTCATTTTGAGTCTTTCTTCCTCAGCATCAACTAATGATGGCAAGCCAATGTAGTTATCATTTGTCCTTCTAGACTTAAGTAGTTTCTTCACTTTCAGAAAACATAAACTAATTACGTACAGTGTCATTACACAAACTGGTATCCATGCCAAAACTATCTGCAAAGAACTGATGATTCTGGAATTCTTTCTGTAACTATTGGGCAGATATTGTTGATTATAGTATATTATAGTAAAGGTGTTTAGCAGAAGAAGCAAAGACAGCAGTAGCCCATCAATGATATTGTGCCATTTTTTCTTATACGGCATTATAGTAACATGCAGTATTATCATCAAAATAAAAGCTATTTCCATTGCTAAATGTGTGTTGATGAAACTAAAGAACCCAGCAAGTAGAGTCAGCAGTAACAGTCGGTAGAGGAAGTAGATGCTGGAAAAATAGCGATGTTCATCTTTGAAACATCCTTGGAAAGAATCGAAGAATGGCTTGTACTTCTCCAATGGAATGTATGTACACAATATTCTCATCAACAACGACTCCTGTAAATTGCACAGTGCTACAATTTTATAACAGAGAGGATAGCAGAAGAGCAATACAGGCAGACTGATAGTTATTCCACACAAGAAAAACAAAGCAGGTATAGCATACTTCAGATGTTCACCTCGGAAATATTCCAGATCTCCATCATAGTAAACCCGAAGATGACCACAGATATTAGTACGAGTCAAAAGTCTCAAATTTATTCGTGTGCACTGAAAATAACAAAGAACAAGGAAACTTGAAAGTCCATGGATCGTGGAGTTCGATTTTTTTACTTTATTGAGCCTTAAATAGGCAAGGTACTTACTTGGGCAGAGTTTCATGAGGATTACCAAAGCAATCACTAGAATCAGACTGTAAATTAAAGTAATGTAATTAAACGCTATTATATCAAGGGAACGAGCATTTTCAAATAAGCAAAAATCTAAATGGCTAAAGAAACTCAAATTGAAAGAATGCACAAAGAAGAGTAGAATTTTTAGGAATACGAAGATTTTAGATTCATACCATACTACACTGTTTATCAACTGAAGGCTTTCTAGTGCTTGCATGTAAAAAATAAAGCCACTAATTCCACCACTGGTAAATGATATTTCCAGAAATATTATAGATACAAAGACTAATGTAGCTGGCAGTATTTCAGATAGTAAATACTTCAGTACTCCAAGTTTGCAGTTTTGATTTTCTTTGCACGATAATTCCGTATCATGAAAGTACACAGAGCTTCCATTTTGGCATTTACCACACAGTGTGCCTTCTCTATTTTTTCCACATGTATTTATTTTGTATAAGTTTGTTTCAGTTGAATCCACTACTTTGTGTTTTAAATCTTTAAAAGAATCATAGTTTCTGCTGTAGTAACAGAAACCCAATGGGCATTCTGAAGTACAGAAACTTGAATTAAAATACCCAGCCCAGTATCCGTGACTCACATAGGCTGTAAATTCACTGGAATTGCATTTAGTGATACCCTTATAATTTTCCGCATTGAGCTTGTTATTGTTTTGTAAATCTGTTGGACATTTACAAGATTTTTGTGTTGTGCTATTGTCGAAGAAATATCCTGGTGGACAGTCACGCAATTCTACCGTCACAGAAAGGACTAATTCGCTGAAAAATAAACGTAGAGGTCCACTTGAACCTGGATCTCCATGTAGAACTATTTCATCATTGGATATAGTTTTGTAAGCTGAATCCACTTTTATATTACTTTCATCACTGACAACTTTGTAGTCAATGCTTATAAGAGAATTTGAGCTATCATTAAAGAGTTTTGTAGGCTTTCCTGGAATTATATATTTAGTTTTAGACGTGTTTCTTCCCTTAATCATTTGTGCATAAGTTTGTATTTCCTTGCTATTACATTTTAAAAACCTTAAATTAATACTTTCTTCTTTTTGTAATGAGACCGGGAAATAAGGTATTTTATGGGCTATTGAGTCATTACAGTTCGTCAAGTTCATAGAAGTGGAGAATATAGAATCTCCTCCTTCACTTGCATTATTATTGTGGAAGATAATAAGTTTGTGAGTTTTATTGTCCTCTATGTTGCTCTTAGGTAAAAATAGGATTGGAGAATCTGTTTCGTCGCCTTTTTGATATATAGCTCCTCCTTTACTTTGAGCTGTATTTCTACAAAATGTAAGATTTATATTGCCTTCTAAAAGTAGATGAGATTCTGCTTTCATAGAAAGACCAGCTCCATTGAAGCCATTGTTGTTTTCAAATGTAACAGCAGCACCAGATAAAACAATAAGGCTACTTGATATTAGCACAATGGCACTGCCACTATTGTCAGCCAGCTTCATTTGATCTTGTACAGAAATGAGAGCATTTTTAACATACACTGTTCCTCTAGTGCTCTTTCTCACTTGATAGTCTTGCCAATATTTAGGATGAGTGGAATTATAGATGACAGAATTGTTAGTGATGTTGCATCTTCTGAACAGTGGCATCACTCCATGATTTGTGAAATACTGGCCAGTTAGAGACTTAATCATTACTGCAGAACCATATATTCCTCTATTTGAGGTCCATTCACAAGAATCAAATGTTATTGTATTCATAGAGTAATTGAAGCAGAAAGAATGTCCAACTAAATCTATGTAGAGCCCGCCTCCGTGAGTTGCTTTGTTGCTTTTAAATGTACAGTTCAAAAACGTATGTTTAATTTGTGAAGTGAAATAAGTGTATATGATTCCAATGCTACCACCATAACCTGCTTGGTTACTATCAAATTCAGTATTTTTTACTGTCAAACTGAAGTTAACTGTCACGTTTATACCCAGTCCTCCTCCATATTTAACAGAATCAATATCTCTACCATTATCTTTAAACAAGCAGTTATCCAAAAGGAGTGAATGTGATTCTGCTGGTGTATTTGTTAACTTTACCTTCATTCCACTCTCTAAATTGTTAGTGAGCCTTGTAGAATCAATTGTAATATTTTTCACATTCTCAAACTCTATTCCAGTACCATTGCTATTGTTAATGGATACCTTGAAAAGATAAATAATTGAATTATAACTAGCGTTAGAAAAGCCCTTGCATATGATTTGGCAATTGACCATGGAAATATTTAACAATTCCAACTTGGCTATTCCATAGAAGTGTATTGAGTGCCCAAAGCATTGGAGCCCGTCATTTTCTGCCGAAGTTCCCTCCAGGATCACCTCAGTTTGATTTAGAAAATCCAGTTTGTCGGACACATTGACCTTTGATCTCAAGCAAATATGCAGTTTACTATTGATACTAGTACTTGGCAAAGCCTCTCTTAGAGTAGCTTTTTGGCATTTCTGGCCTTGACATTCTGGAATGACTGAGGTATAACCAATGCAAAGGATTCTATTTTCAGTGAACTTCCCAGTGACAAAAACAGCGACTGAAATTTCAGAAATAATCAGCAAGAATATTATTATACTCATTTTAAAGCTGATGAATGATGAAGTGTTATTGTATTTGTTTTATATACTGAGCCATTGCCATCTTATTTTCAAAGGGGGTAATTGTTATTATGATACGTTTTATTCAGTGCTGCTAGGTTATGCAAATATTCTCTTGTCACCATTAGAGTGCAATTTAGTCATGAATGACTTTTTGGACTGTAACTCATTATTGGTAGAATTTGTCCTTGAAGCTGGTTGACTGTTATTTTGTTCATACTAATTCTCAAGTGTGCCAACTGTTGGTAGTTGTTAGTCCATTTTGTTTTGACACACATTTTCCAAAAAGCTTTGTTAGTGACTTGAAGTCGGGCGAAGACTTAATATTAAGGAAGCACTAGAAGTGTTAACATTATAAAGTGAGATCTAATTAGTCGAACTTGACATAGGTGATTGAACACCACTTTTTAGCTTAAAGATTAATTAGAAATGGTCACAGAAATGTCACTTGTATGTAATACTATTGAGTATACTTACTTTAATAGTAACATCAATAGTTTCAACATCTTTATGACTCGCACTGTCATTATCATATGAAATTTTTAATATTACTAACGATTAGTAATCGATTGTTGGTCCTGTAGGAGGTTTGTTTTAGGATAAAATGACGAATTTTTACTTTAAGCAGGATCCTTTAACCATCTTAAGTATGACCCTCTAAGCATTTATATATCTTTAAGCAGAATTCCTGATTTCTGTTGACTTTGCATTCAACATTTAATGAATCCTGATTATATATCAGATGGAAAAACTCTTAGTACAGTATCTCTGTATCTTCAATAAAATGTATCAGGTATATCATTTTTTACTATCCCCTTAGGTATTGATGGCAAGTAGTTCTATTAGCCTTTTCTTCAAAAGATTACTATTATTCACTGATTCCTTTCCAAAATTGAATTGTGTATCTCGATTCGATATAAAGAAAGTAACCCACAAAATAACATAATTTACACGACACTTTACCTAATATATCATTTCTATTCTGGTTGTCTGTAACAATTTACCTTATGTTGTTATTGATTCATGAAAACAACAAAAAGAAATAACACAATTTTTCCCACACAAAACATCAATTGCTATAAGTCAATAGGAAATAGAATTTATATAGTATAATTGATATAAAGTATTTGTTCTCTACTGTACCACATATACTACTACTTAATGTTCGAATCTTACACTCTAAATCAATGTTGATTACAAATAGCACAAAATGTTAAAAAAAGTAATGAAGTGTTTCAAATCAACTCCAGTCTATTTTGTAACTCTTTCTTCCTCAGCATCAACTAGTGATGGCAAGCCTATATAAGGATCTTCGTCTAGACTGAAGTAGTTTCTTTACTTGCATAAGACATAAACTAATTAGGTAAAGTGTCATTACGCAAACTGGTACCCATGCCAAAACTGTCTGCAACGAACTGATGATGTTGACGTTCTTTCTGTAACTATTGGGAAGATATTGTTGATTATAGTATATTATAGTAAAGGTGTTTAACAGAAGAAGCAAAGACAGCAGTAGCCCATCAATGATATTGTGCCATTTTTTCTTGTACGGCATTATAGTAAGATGCAGTATTAGCATCAAAATAAAAGCTATTTCCATTGCTAAATGTGTGTTGATGAAGCTAAAGAACCCAGCAAGTAGAGTCAGCAGTAACAGTCGGTAGAGGAAGTAGATGCTGGCAAAATAGCGATGTTCATCTTTGAAACATCCTTGGAAAGAATCGAAGAATGGTTTGTACTTCTCCAATGGAATGTATGTACACAATATTCTCATCAACAACGACTCCTGCAAATTGCACAGTGCTACAATTTTATAACAGAGAGGATAGCAGAAGAGCAATACAGGCAGACTGATAGTTATTCCACACAAGAAAAACAAAGCAGGTATAGCATACTTCAGATGTTCACCTCGGAAATATTCCAGATCTCCATCATAGAAAACCCGGAGATGACCACAGATATTAGTACGAGTCAAAAGTCTCAAATTTATTCGTGTGCACTGAAAATAACAAAGAACAAGGAAACTTGATGGAGTTCAATTTTTTTAACTTTATTGAGCCTTAAATAGGCAATGTACTTTCTTGGGCAGAGTTTCTGTTTACTATTCAATCTAAGTCTACGTATTTATCGGAACCAGAGTGCACTCATAAAAGCTCTCATGGTTTATCATTCTGTATTTCTTTTTATTTATTTTTTCATACTATATTACTAGTGTTAAAATAATATTTGGAATTTATGTAGTTATAATATCAGTATGTGATTGTACTTTCTAATGAATACTTAAGATTACTGTTAATCTCACTATATCTCCCTTTTTTAAAAAATATACTAATTTAAATTCAAAAGTGGTAATGAGGTAATATGAAATTTAACTAATGAAATTCAGTAAATGTAATACTAGTGTTTACACTAAACATAAAAGTTTAAACAATACTGCGTGCTAATGTTAATTAGTGGTTTAGAAAATTTCTTGTTTAAAAATGTATCTTTTTTGTATTATGCAGTTTCTGAATAGCTGGAATACGAGAACTCATTATAATCAGCTCCTTCTCGACTGTTACCTTCACATAAAGAAAGATCATTTTGTCTGTTTTTAAAGCGTCTTCTAGCCATTGGTTGCATTGCATTACGCTTATTGGAAATGCTAAAGTGACGTAATTTATTCACTAATAGCTTTTGAACGAAGGCTACGTAATAAAGGATGTAGCCTAGTAACATAACAATAGGTGTTCCTGATATTATAACCTGAATAGTACCAAGAGAAGATATACCTTGATATCTTGAATGATCTTCTAGACTGTTTTGATAGTTTAATATAGTAATTCCATTCATTACAGCTAGTAATGTGAATATGAAAGAGTCCATAACGTTGTGCCACTTATTTTTGTGAGGGCGGACCCATGCATGAATGAAGAGAATTATCAAAATCTCTAATATTGCAGGACAAAATACCACGTACTAAGACCACGAATAAAGGCAAATGTTAATAAAAATGATATTCGATATATAAAAAACAGTGCAGCAAAGTATCGATGTTTATCTCTGTAAGTACTTTGGAAGGAATCGAACAGTGGTCTGTACTTTTCTAAAGGGAGCACTTTGCACAAGATGCGGCTAAACCTAGACTCTTGTAAGCGGCATACAGCTAGCAATTTATAGCACAGTGGGTAACTGAAGAGCAATAATGGAGGAATTATGGAAATTGTGACTAAGAAAATTAATGCTACTGTAGCATAATAGTAGTGACCATGACCAAAGAATTTGAGGTTTCCATTGTAGTATACTCTCACATCTTTATCCGATCGTCCATTCAGGCCAGCCAACTGAGTAAAGTTCAGTATTAACAGAGATGTCTTTGTACTTTGAAAGTGACAAAGAACTAAGAACCCGGTCAGTCCATGAATAATTGTTTGGGAAATTTTACTTTTTATAGGAATAACTTGTTTCACTTTCAGTTTGTGAAGACAAGGTACTATAATTAGCACAGTCACTATAACCAGTCCCAATGCATATACGGTAGTGACGTAGTTAATGGCTATAATGTCTAGAGTAGTCGCTCCTTCCCAAAGGCAGAATGATAACTTTGATTGGCATAAAAAATCGAGCTGAAATGTGCGTGCTATTAACCGAATGACATTTAGCAATTTGAAATGCTTTAGTGTCAAACTTGATTAGTCCATTTCCACCGATGTGAAATACATCAAACACTTGAAAGTAAAACACCAAAATATTAATAAAGCCATTTGTAAGGCTGATGTTGAAGACGGTTATTACAATGAACAAGAAGGTAAGTGGGAGTACTTGTGACAGTAGAAAGAAAATCCAGCCAATATGACATTTATCATTAGGTCCACAATCATAATCTCTATTGTGATAGAATACAGAGTGATTATTCTTGCAAGAACCACACAGTACACCAGATCGATTACTTTTGCAGACATAACTGGACAAGTCATGTCCTATACTTGATGTATTGGGAAGGTATATTTGTGTACTCACTAAATCAGTGTCATTGATACAAAACCCCTTGGGGCAATATCCAGTTCTAAAGTTGTTGTCCACATATCCTGCCCAGTACGAGGCCTTTAAAACGGCACTAGAATTAGATTCATTGCAGTAATGGATCGCCAAATAAAAGCTATTTTCTGTAAGAGTTGAACAGTAACATTTACCAAGTTCGTTGTTGTCATTTCCTGGAATCCACACGTAGCCTGGAGGGCACTCTCTCAAAGTAACATTCAATGTTATCTCTGAACTGGGTCTGCTTAATAGAGATATTGATAGTATAGTACTAGCATTTATGCTACCTATCAGAGTAACTTGTCTATTTTTATATAGAACTTCGTTGTATTTATTCACAGCAATTCTGCATGAATAGTTTAAAGATTTTACAAGGACAATGTCAACAGTGTCATTATTTTGGCAGTCTTTTACTTGTAAGTCTAATTCGACAGAAATTCCAGGCATGAAATAGTAAAAATTTGTACTATTATTTAATATTATCTGTTGTCCAGAAAAATACAGATCATTTCTTCCAGGGAAAATTGAGTTATTGTGTTTCGAATTAATGATATTGGTTTTGCTTGTTAATCTGTTAGGATTTAATTGTAGAGATGTATCGTCAAATGAACTGTTTATGATAGTGAGTTTATTATAATTGGTAAAGAATACGTGTTTAATGTCACTTATCTTCACACTTTCAATATATATTTCTGAGCAGTTATCTATTATAATGGCACCACACGCTTCTATTGTTAAGAACTTGAGAGATATGTGTGGGAAGTCTTGAAAAGTTAAATTCATAGAAGTTGTTAAACATCCGACGGAAGTATCTGATTTATAGCCATTTATAATTATGCAGAGCTCGTTTCTGGATACAATATCTTCAGATACACAATAATTTTCATAAATACTTATTGAGGCACAAGTTTTATTATTATCTCTTAGTGTAAAATTATTCGAGTTTAAACTTGTGCAATTCTCTATTGTATCTCTCATTTCCATTCCACTTAACTTTGGTATAACGTGTGTTATAAGGTTGGTAACACAAATAATTTTCATCAGCAATCCAACAGCCATGTTAAATATTATATTGAAGAATATAATAATTGTAATTGGTTCTGTAATTTTTACTCATTTATAACATATTGTGCTTTCTTTGTTATGTAAACTTAACATTAAAGGCTAAAGAATTATTTGTTCAGGAAATGCTGTGAAAGGCTCATCCAATGTAAGTCCCAAACTGAAGCAGTTTACTCTGGATTTATTTTAAAAAGTATGCTTTGTAATTGTATATCTAAACAAGTCATTTCCTTATTATAACAAGTTATTTGAATAATGTGATTGCATGCAGGAAAGGTTCTTCAAAGTTTAGAACTTAGCTACAGTGGGACTTGAGAAAAATTGTGAATGAAGTGTAAATTGTGGATATCCTTTTGTGTAAACAAAGTTCTTCTGAATGTGTAAACAAGTTCTTCTGAATGTGTAAACAAGGTTCTTCTGAACTGTTGATATACATGTCAAGGCATGCAATTCAAAACACCCTATTGTAAGTCTATGTCAAGTAAATTTTGTTTTTTATACTTTTTTAACAACGCCTTTCAAGAAATAGAATATTTAATATGTTCACAATCCATAACTAATGTCCAGGAAAAAAACATTACTTGACATGCAGACTTTAGTGTCAGGATCCTCAGACTTACATATATTCTTCTTAGCTAGGTAATGCAGAGGCATAAGAGGAGGGGAGGCTCTGGGGGCATGAGCCCACCCCCTACCCCCTATAGATTTGTGCACAATCCTACAAGGAGACTTCTAGCACATGAACACTTTTAAAAATACAACGGATGTCCTTGGAGCCCCCCTCCCCCCACTTCATACTGAAACATGTTCCTATACCACTGTAATGCACTTCTGGTTATTGACAGATCTACAATGTGACGATCCCTATGGTTAGTTTTGTTATATATTTGTGTACAATGTATCTGAACAAGCACCTTAACTCAAATGAAACAAGTATGTATTACATTTTAGCTAAGTGTGTATTGTCAAAACTATAGTGACCTAAATGGTAAATTAGTGCTGTATTTAAACTCTTGAAATAATTTTTTTTTACTTGTGGTCTACATACAAAATGTATAGTTTAAAATGAATTTTTTTTTTGGAAAAAAAATTGATTTGTGTTTCTAGTTAAGTATCAAGTATACATTTATCCATGCCAAATGTCACCTATCATGTCTAAATTTGTTTGTGAGCTTCACCTGTGCTATTGTAAATGTTTGATAAAAATTACTTTGTGGTGGAACTACTTAGATGGGGTAAATGTACTAAGTCAAGTACAACAATTAGTGTATGCATCATCATCCATCTTGGTTTGGGGTGACAAGTCAATAACATCCGCTGAGGGAGTGCAGCTGGGAGACCCACGAGGCCCCCTCCTGCTTTTCTATCAAGTTTTACATCAACTGAGTTCGTACTTCAGATCGAATTTCCAAGTGGATGATTTCGCATTGGGAGGGAATTGTGGAGACCTCATCCATGACATTCAAGTGATGAAGGATGCAGAAAAATAGGGCTGTCATTGAACACTGCAAAGTGTGAAATAGTGAACGATGACATGACAACATGTGGCACCCTGCTTGTTAGTCTCCTCGGTACACAGTTGCTGAGTCTTGCTGGGCTCCCCTATAGATGACGATGAGTGTGTGTCACAGCAGCCTTGAGGAGAATGGTGGAAGTACTGCACAGATTGGGTGATCGATTGCAGTTATAGACAGCATATGATGCTCTCATCTTGCTACGCCATTGCTTTACACTGCCAAAGTTAATGTACACACTCTCTGGACTGCACCATGCATCAGATCAGCCACCCTAGAAACGTATGATGACTGCTTACAAGAGATTTTAGTGGAGTGACAGACAACCTACTAGAGCAAGACAGCCCGGCATGGATGGATAGAGGCTAATCTACCAGTTAAGTTAGAAGGTTTGGGTATTCGAAGAGTTTCTGATGTTGCTCCATTTGCCTATTTGGCATCAACATACTCTTCCTCTGAGATGGTTTATGATTTCCTGCCACCTTCTTTTTTATCAAAAGCCTGTACCTTTCATTGAGGAAGCAATGTTGTTCTGGGTCAGTGGGTCATGAAGGTCATCCTCTGAAGGAGATCTCAACTCACAGCTAAAAAGCATGGGATTCCATAAGGGCTGCATCAACAGCTCAACATCTCCTGAGTGATGCAGTCAGTGTTGTGGAACATGCTAGCTTACTTTCAGTATCTGACAAGGAATCAGGAGCATGGTTGAGGGTTTTGCCAGTGTCTTCCCTTGAGTTTCACATGGAAGACAACACAGTGCACATTGCTGTGGGTCTCAAACTAGGAACATCAGTTTGTTCTCCATACCAGTGCAGGCATTGCTCGGCCGACACTGATGAACTTGGAAGACATACACTCAGCTGTAGACAGAGTGAGGGGATGAACCAACATCATACTGCTCCAAATGACATCATCAATAGAGCCTTGATATCCACCCACATTCCTTCCAGGCTAGAACCATGAGGATTAATGGATGTCAGATTGAAAGAGACGAGATGGAGTGACTGGCGGAAGTCAGGTCATTTACTTGCGTGGGATGCAACCTGTCCAGACACTTTTGCCCCCTCGTATAGACAGACCCCATGCAACCCAACGACCTGGGAAAGTTGCTGCAGCAGCTGAAGAGAGGAAGGAGGAGAAGTATAGCAACCTTCTACCAAGTCATTGGTTCTCATCTATAGCCATTGAGACCATGGGTGCTGTGTGTCCAAAGTCTATGGCTTTGCTGGGACACCGCATAGTGTGGAGACAGGAGACACACAGGCTAGAGACTATCTTTTTCAGTGTCTCTCAGGGCTGTACAGCAAGGTAACTGTACATTCACTGACAAGAGCCTCGAAATTGTTGTGATAGTATATATAAACATGTTACATTTACATCTAAAAATCTAAGTGAGCCCAATAATTTAATTATTGTGGTTATGAATCTCATTATTCACAAGCCTGGACAATTTGACATATCCGGACACTTCTCTAAATGTTTTGACCAAAGTTGACCGAAATCAAGGAAGCACTGTATCACTTTAATTGCATGAAGTATGTGATTAATTCTATGTGCAGTAAGTGGTATAAGATTAGTGTTATACAAGCCATTGATGTTAACAGAATTTCCATCCAATTAGACAGGCCATAAAATGCTAATATCATATACGGGATAAATCTATTACAATCAATGATATTGTTAATACTTCAATGAAAACACACGTAAATAAGTGTCTCTTATAAATCCCTAGAAACTTGTATTACCACTGCTGTTCAATCCATACTTAGAATAGTTATCTAAGTGACTGCCACAATACATTTATTATTCTGACAAATGATACTATAATTGATTTGTATGTAGACAAACATAACTAATACAGCATTATTTAAAGTCAAAGTAATGTTTACATTTAGCACTCTTTATTAGTTTTCAGGATGTATTTATATCAGGTGTTCATTCACACACTTTGGGAATATCTGGAATGGAAGGTTTTATCAAAGTTGCAGTCATGTCGACTGTTTTCTTCACATATAGACAAATCATCTTGTGCTTCCTTCGAATGTCGTCTTACCAATGGAATCATTTTCTTGTATGAAGGAGTAGCAATGAGCGAATGTAATTTGGTTAGACACTGCTTCTGAAGAAAGGGTACATGGTACAGAATGTAGCACAGCAACATGACAATAGGAGTTCCAGACACAACAACCTGAACAGTGCTGAGTATAATTGCGCTGCGATATTTAGAGTGGTCCTCTAGACTGTTCTGATAATTTAGTAAAGTCATTCCGTTCAATACAGCAAGTAATGTGAATATCAAAGTGTCCATAAAGTTGTGCCACTTATTCTTATGAGGGTGAACCCATGCATGAAGGAACAGTATTATCAGAATCTCAACTTCCAGAAAAAAATACAACATGCCAAGACCGCGAACGAATGCAAATGTCAATAAAAACACAAGTCGATATATAAAGAACAGTGCTGCAAAGTATCGATGCTTGTCTCTGTAAGTACTTTGGAAAGAATCAAAAAGTGGTCTGTATTTTTCTAACGGAAGCACTTTACAAAGGATGCGACTCAACTTAGACTCTTGTAGCTTACATACAGCTAGTACTTTATAGCACAGTGGGTAACAGAGGAGCAATAATGGAGGAATTATTGATATTATTATTATGAAAACTAAAGCTATAAGAGCATAGTAGAAATGTCCGGTACGAAAGTATTTTATGTTTCCATCATAATATACTCTTAGAAATTTATCCACTTTCATTTCCTTGCTGTACAACTGAGTGATATTCAGTATAAGCAAAGATGTTTTAGTACTCTGAAAGTAACAAAGAACTAGAAATCCTGTCAGGCCATGAATAATTGTTTTGGAAATCTTTGTCTTTATAGGAATGACTTGTTTGACTTTCAGTTTGTGAAGACAAGGTACTATAAAGAAAACAGTCACTATTACCAGTCCCAATGCATATACGGTAGTGACGTAATTAATGGCTATAATGTCTAGAGTAGTTGCTCCTTCCCAAAGGCAAAATGAGAATATCTGTAAGCAGAAAAAATCGAGTTGAAAGGTGCGTCCCATTAAACGAATAATGTTTAGCAAATTATGTGCTTTGACGTCAAACATAATTAGCCCATTGCCACCGATATGAAATATATCAAAGACTTGAAAGTAAAACACTAAGATATTAATGGATCCATTTGTAAGACTGATGTTGAAGACTGTTATTACCACAAATAGAAATGTAAGTGGAATTATCTGTGACAAGAGAAAGAAAAGCCAGCCAATATGGCATCTGTCATTAGGCCCACAATCATAGTCTCTTGTATGAAAATATACTGAGTGGTTTTTGATACAGGAGCCACACAATACGCCTGATCTGTTGGTTCTACAGACATAATTTGACAAATCTTGTCCAACAACAGAGGTATTGGGAAGGTAGATTTTATTGACAGCATAATCTGTATCGTTTACGCAAAATCCCTTAGGGCAATAACCTGTCACAAAAGTATGATTAACATACCCTGCCCAATGTGTAGCTTTCAATATGGCACTATAGTTAGAAGTATTACATGAATGAATAGCCAGGTAAAAGGTGTTATCAGTATCAGCCGAGCACTCACACTTACCGATTTTTCTATTCTTATTATTAGCCATCCAAACATAACCTGGAGGACAAGATTGCAAAGTTACATTAAATGTAATTGCAGAGTTTGGTCTATTGTGTACAAAAATAGACATTAATGCATTTTTCCCAATATTTCCTTGTAAAATTATTTTCCTGAAATCGTACAAAATCTTGCTGTATTCCGCCAATTGTACGTCATCATTTTCTTCTGTTACTTTTACATGAAGAATGTCTTGTGTGATGTTATTGCAATAGTCTATGATATCCAAGTTCAAAAATGCTGGGATTCCAGGCATTATGTAGTCTATCACAGGTTTATCACTGTCATGGGTAACTATATGATGGCCTACAGTACACAATTTATGGCATTTTGAATATACACGAACCACATTCAAAATATGCTCATTGCAGCTTTTCAGCGATTTCACATATGTATATTTCCCATAAGCAGTCAATGTGCTGTCGTTGATAAAGTGAAGCTCTGAATAATTGTCACTTTCCAGAAAGCACGTAGAAGTAAAGTTTACTTCAGTATTGTTCTTATCCAAGCTCCAATCAGTACAGGAATTCAAAGAATTGCCTGTATCCTCTGTAGATACTACATTTAGCCATAAGGCAAACAGAGCTGCAATTGATTTAATTTTCATTTGTAGCAGCAGTCTTGCTATTAGAGTACTGAGGCACTGGTTGTGGTAGATATCACAAAATTTGACAGGGTATTATTTTCTTATAATGGGCTTGCAATTGTTTACACTCAAACTAGTTGAAAACATTTTCAGTTTAGACTAGAACATTCATTAGTTTAATAGTTGTAAATTAATTGGTTTTGTTACTTTCTTTAATAGGGTGTTATTAAAATGCTTAACACATCTAACTCCCAATAATTACCTTAGTTTGTTGTTTATATTGGTATGTATTTATACTGTCCTCAATTTGAAATTTTTTTTTAATATACAGCTACTATTTCAAACTGCAATGTTCAAGTTAATATTCACCAGAATTAATAGGAAAATTCTTTAACAAAAAACTAGCAACAGTAGATAGTATGGGCTTAGTAGTGCTACAGTTTTCAGGGCATGTTAGCTTATGAATCTTCTATAGTTTTGTTTATTCTTAAAAAAGGAATGATATTTTAATTATATTATAGCAATTTCTCTGTCTGTGCAGTTGGAACTTCACCAGAACCAAATCCCAAATTCATTTTTAAAAAAATCTAATTATCAGGCTCACTGCCATTTATGCTCATTCACATCAGTACTAGTTTATAGAGGTGTGTGAACATACACATTGTTAGCTTGTCTGGGAATATGCCCTCTACCCGCTAACAAGACCACACCCTGCTGTGCAGGCTGCATGAAACAAACTCTTATGTGTTGGTTGTCACCCACATACACATATCCTCTGGGCATACTCATTGAATTATCCTCTGGGCATGCTCATTGAATTATCCTCGGGGCATGCTCATTGAATTATCCTCGGGGCATGCTCATTGAATTGAATGAACACATGTTCTCACTTCGATATGCTGCTCACTCATGTTTATTCATTCTGTTTTTGTTCAGTCACAGTTCAGTTGCTGTTGCTATGATCTTATATTCTCTATGATGAACCTATCTCTACCAACTTATTGACAGCTACGGCTACTCTAGCTAGAGCCCTGGTTTCTTTGCATGTGTGCCTGCCACTCTGTAAGCTGGTCCTTCGAATATACAACCAACTCTGCTCAGGGACTTACACCCCCTGAACAAGCTTGGAGGGTGACCCCATCTCATGTTCCCCTAAACAGAAATATTTAGCATTACCCGTATCTTCCCCAAGTTAATTTAGGTTGACTCTGATAGGATCTAAAAGTTGCAGGATCGACACAATTAGGTCTTACTAATATTATCAGAATTAGTGGTGGTGGTAAGTTATTTTGGTCTTAAACATACCTACGTATCAAATGCCACAGTTTGGCAGGGTACTTGCTATTGCTATAAAAGAAATCCAATTCAAGATGGAGATCTTGAATATTTCCGAGGTGAACATCTGAAGTATGCTATACCTGCTTTGTTTTTCTTGTGTGGAATAACTATCAGTCTGCCTGTATTGCTCTTCTGCTATCCTCTCTGTTATAATATTGTAGCACTGTGCAATTTACAGGAGTCATTGTTGATCAAAATATTTGCACATACTGTCCATTGTTAGTCTAGGCTTTTTTGTGTATTTTATGTACAGTTAATATATGCCCTAAATCTTAGTAACTTGTTGACCAATTCACCTGTGAAGAAGTGAGAAAGGATTGTGTTCTCATTAAGTAACTGGTATTTTTTTTCAAGGTCATATATTGAACTGAAGCAAAATATAGTGAATCAGTAAATTAAGAATTTGTTACACACATAAACATCTGTAATGTGAAAATAATATCAAAAAATTGTTCGTTTAAGGCTAAACTACATATTGTAAAACTTTCTGGTTCACCAATTGTGTGTAAACTGCATTATAGTAAATGACAACAAGGCAAAAGAAACACAATGTGTTAAATTTTAGTCCCTTCTGTATTGAGTCTCGTACTCTTTGTCTCTTTCTTCAACAGCCTCAACTAATGATGACAACCGTGGTATCCATGCCAAAACTATCTGCAGAGAACCAATAATACTCAAGTTCTTCATGTAACTATTGGGCAGATATTGTTGATTATAGTATATTATAGTAAAGGTGTTTAGCAGAAGAAGCAAAGACAGCAGTAGCCCATCAATGATATTGTGCCATTTTTTCTTGTACGGCATTATAGTAACATGCAGTATTAGCATCAAAATAAAAGCTGTTTCCATTGCTGAATGTGTGTTGAAGAAACTAAAGAACCCAGCAAGTAGAGTCAGCAGTAACAGTCGGTAGAGGAAGTAGATGCTGGCAAAATAGCGATGTTCATCTTTGAAACATCCTTGGAAAGAATCGAAGAATGGTTTGTACTTCTCCAATGGAATGTATGTACACAATATTCTTATCAACATCGACTCCTGTAAATTGCACAGTGCTACAATTTTATAACAGAGAGGATAGCAGAAGAGCAATACAGGCAGACTGATAGTTATTCCACACAAGAAAAACAAAGCAGGTATAGCATACTTCAGATGTTCACCTCGGAAATATTCCAGATCTCCATCATAGTAAACCCGGAGATGGCCACAGATA
>WLWD01002508.1_pt1 | contig 59925 bp, 42 predicted proteins | sample 6712731 | NCBI WGS metagenome assembly WLWD01 (sample SAMN12718690, study PRJNA576275) | sponge metagenome | isolation source: marine sponge | host: Mycale hentscheli | place: New Zealand: South Island, Marlborough, Capsize Point | collected 2014-11-01 | reverse complement strand
TTCCTTTGTTCTTCTTCTTCCAACAGTGTATTACGTTCCTCCAATGGCTGTTGCGTATCCTGCCTTTCCTGCTCAGCTTGTTCCCATTCTTGACGCTTAATATGCATGTTCTGCCCTCCATCTTCAGATTGCTGCAGTTCCTCCTGCTTTTTACGCTCTTCCCACTGCTGTTGTACTCCTAACTCTTCCTGCTTTTCTTTCAACTGCCTCTTCTGTTCTTCTTCTAATTGTTGTTGTACTCTCAGCCTCTTTCGCTCCTCCTCTTCCAATTGTTGTTGTTCCATCTGCTTCTTTTGTTCTTCCTCTTCCAGCTGTTGTTGTCCTTCTATTTGCTTTTTACGATCTTCTTCCAACTGTTGTTGTTGCTCTGTTTGTTTCTTTTGCTCTTCTTCCCGCTGTTGTGGTTCTCGGTTCTTTTCTTCAAACTGTTGTTGCTCCATCCGCTTCTTTCGTTCTTCCTCTTCTAATTGTTGTTGTTCTATTTGTTTCTTTCGCTCCTCTTCTAATTGTTGTTGTTCTATTTGTTTCTTTCGCTCCTCTTCTAATTGTTGTTGTTCTATTTGTTTCTTTCGCTCCTCTTCTAATTGTTGTTGTTCTATTTGTTTCTTTCGCTCCTCTTCTAATTGTTGTTGTTCTATTTGTTTCTTTTGCTCCTCTTCTAATTGTTGTTGTTCTATTTGTTTCTTTTGCTCCTCTTCTAATTGTTGTTGTTCTATTTGTTTCTTTTGCTCCTCTTCTAATTGTTGTTGTTCTATTTGTTTCTTTCGCTCCTCTTCTAATTGTTGTTGTTCTATTTGTTTCTTTCGCTCCTCTTCTAATTGTGGTTTGTTCTATTGTTTCTTGAGTCTCTTCTAATTGTGTGTCTATTTGTTTCTTTTGCTCCTCTTCTAATTTTTTTGTTTATTTGTTTCTTTCGCTACTCTTATAATTGTTGTTGTTCTATTTGTTTCTTTCGCTCCTCTTCTAATTGTTGCTGTTCTATTTGTTTCTTTTGCTCTTCCTCCCACTGTTGCTGTTCAATTTGTTTCTTTCGTTCCTCCTCTTCAGATTGCTGCTGCTCCACTAGCTTCCTTCGTCTTTCTTCCCATTGTTGCTCCATAAGCTTCTTTCGTTCTTCCTCTTCCAACTGCTGTTGTTCAATCTGCTTCTTTTGTTCTTCCTCTAGTTCCATTTGTCTCTTCTGTTTATCTTGCCACTGCTGCCCTTCAGATAGTTTCCCTTGGTCTTCTTCACCCACCTGCTTGTCTTCAGATTCCCCAGGCTTGTGTATCTCTTCTGATTCACCTAATTCAAATACTCAGTAAACAGAAGTTGCTATTCCGTCTTCACTTGTTGTCCTGGTCTTCCCTGTAAATTCCAAGCTGCTACCATTATTGCAAGTTCTCCCCACTGCTTTCCAGCAAAGATTCACCTACTGGATTTTCTAGATGTACAAGACCCTTACCCAAAAGGCTAGCTTCAAAAAAAAAAAAAAAAAAAAAAAAAAAAAAAAATTATGCAGAAATTTTTTTTTCAAGATTTTGGAAGGACATCACATGGGATTTCTCTAAGTGTCCCCTACCGGCAACTGCCCAATGAAATCACAGAGGTATCTCATGGAATGTCCCACTAAAGTTTAAAATTAGAAATTTTATCAGCAGATTGCCTCTCCTAGTGGTTGAAATGTCAAAGTAGTCTATAAGGGTCAGAAATTTGTAGATAATACAAGTGACAAATCTCGCTGACCAGGACAAGAACCAGTAGCACTACGAATCTCTGCTAGCTAGTTGATGGTGCGGAGAACTTGCAATGACTAAAGCACCACTACCAGGATGACCCAAACAAAAGAAATTTGACGGGGACTTTAAAATCTCTCTCTCTCCCCCCCACCGCTCCAACACAATACACTTCCCCTCCCTCCCTCCCTTGTGTGAAATCTTACCTCTCTTTCTATATCAATTCACTCAAAAAAATTAGAAATCACTTCATAATTTATACAAAACAACTCAAACTACACTGCTTCATAAACGTATGATTATATATGTGACCGGTTTTGGGAAAATCCGCCTAAACGCGGCATCTAAAGTTTTCTAATTTATTCTACCAGTAGGTTGTACGGGGCTTTGGGATGTCGTCCTCCTAATTTGGAAGCTGTAGCACAAGCCGTCTTCACCCTACCCATTACAACACTTCAGTCTTTTTGCTAAACTTATTATTGCTGATTTCGAAAAAGGCGTTGCTAAGGTCAGGGGGCATATCTTGTATCTGTATACTATTACCGCATGTTTCCGGTACACTACGGACTAAACCAGTTAGAGGCAGATTGACAGAAGTCGAAAACGCTTAATGCAAGGCTCCTTGAGAAACTATGATGGCGAGAATTGCTTGGTACGTGGATATGTAGAATAGTAAGTGAATTAGTTAGCTACAGTTTTCCCCCCCGCTGTTAGTGAAAAGCCCGCCAATAATTTCTAGTCCAACCGGCTAGTGTTTCTAGCCTCATAGCGTGAGTTATAGAGCTCGCCAGAGCTTACAACTGTGTCATAAGCTAGAGCTAACTGGTGTCATCCATTTCTGCCATAGAATTTTTTTTTGAAAAAAATCGACCCATAAGGCTTTACTCGGGGATACTGAAAAAAACTGTTTGCCGCGTTTAGGCAGATTTTCCTAAAACCAGTCACATATATCACAATTTTGTTATCTTCTGTTGAAAACTAACTCTACTGTTCTCTTTTAAGCAACAGACTGCACCCCTTTTGATGCCCCCTCCTAAAAACCCAATTGCTGTATCAATGCCTGATCTACATACTTACCTTCACGAGCTTCATTACTCTGAGTCCCTGTACTTGTGTTAGCCTCTTGATTATCCACTTCTTTATCAGTAGAAGCCTTGCTCTCCACACCATCTCCTACTTGTCCTTCTGAAGATTCGTTTTCGACCAATCCATCATGAATTCCATCAGGTCCTGTTGATCCCACCCCTCCAGACTTATCAAAGCCGTCATTGCGGACATTGTCTGCTTCTCTGAATCTACTCTCGTGTTCTTGGTTACCGTTGTTCTTATCCCTCCCTTCCATACTGGTCCCTCTGCCAGTATCTTCTCCAGTCTTCTCCAGGGGCTGTCCCTCTGGCAGCTGTTTCTTCTCTGGAGAGCTATTACCACTCCCACCTCCCACGCTATCCGTGAGGCGATCATTAAGATCATCTGCTTCCCCATTGCTGTCACTTCCAGGGGCTACACTTCTGGTTTCTTTTCTCTTTGAGTCATCTTGCACTTCCACGTTGTGGTTTATGTTAATTCCTCTGTTTTCAAGAGACTCATTGTTATTTTCATTGACACGGTTGACATCATCATCTTTTATATCGCCCACTGTATCAGGCTTGTTGCTGATATCAGCATGTCCACTGTCTTCCTTATTTCGAACACTGTTATTATCTTCCCGTGGACGTTCTGGGTCAATTACTTCATCATCTTCATCTTGCATATCAAAATCACTTTGACGACCATCTTCATCTCCCTGTTGATTGTCCTCATCATCATCATCATCTTCAGGATCAATTTCATCATCTGGCCTATCATTAGCACCACCTCGACGAACATTGTCAATTTCATCATCTGGAAAATCATCTTCGTCATCTTGTTCACTTCCATCTGCTTGAGGACCGTCTCCATCTTCATCCTCTAGACGATCACCTTCATTTTGATGATCATCAACACCATCTTGTCCATCATCTTCACCCCCACTGCCCATACCCTCCTCTTCTAGCCAGGCTAGTTCACCATCATCAACTTCTTCATTGCCAAGCTCCTTTTCTATGTTACCTATACTCCCATTAGAGCCAGATATTGATTTAGGCTCCCCTACATCCTCAGCCTGCTCCTCGTTGACCGCATCACTATCTGGTGATTGTGAGGTTGCACCGTCAAGCTTGCGTTCACCTGTATCATCACGGGACTCTTCAGTCTTCAGCCCCTCCTCCCTGGCAGTGGTGGAGGAGGAAGGCACAGGAGTGGCTTCCAGATGATCAATAAATGTTGTTCCAGCTACCACTGTAGTTGAGTCATCTGATGGGATAGGACCCTGAAGACACAACAACACTTGGGTAAACACTATTTTCTCGCATTTAACATTTATGCTTCTTCTATGAAGAAGAAATAAACAAACCAAACAATAACTCACATCTACTAAATTGTACGTAACTCAGAAAAACAACAACAAATAACAATAAACTAACAACATATTAAACCAGCTTCTCAAGCAATACATGTATGAGGTCATTTATATAATACCACTCCTAAAGATATAGGCCAACTAAAAGCAAGACTTACCACTTCATTAGGAATACACTTAAAAGTCAGCTCATTAACATCACCTGGCCGAATTAAACCCTTCTTGCCCTGTATCTAGACACACCAATAGCACAATAATCATAAAGATTCTCACTGTCTTACAAGATGGCCGCCCCTACTGTTGGATCAAACCATCAGTAATACAATATCAAGACATTCCATGATAAACATAGTGCTAAAATGTTAGACTTTCAGAGATAATATACGTATGTTTGGTGACTCGGACTTTTTCACACATGAGGTTGGACAGTATGCACATGAGTATGCCTGTTTGAACGACTATAGTTGCAGTGCTCAATAACAATGATAAAACTAGCGTATAGAGAATACTTCAATGGGGTGGGCAAAACATCCTTGCCTAAACATTTCAGCAAATAGTAAAACTTTCATGGTAAGTCAGTTACACATAGAGAAAACAGGACAAAGATATTATATAAGCCTGACGAATAAAAAAAAAAAAAAAAAAAGATAAAAAAAAAAAAGGAAATGGAACAGGTCACATAAATCCTACTGCCCTTGTCTTTACCCTTTACCAACTGCTATGGTGAGAGGAAGGTTTGGTTTGTTCGTATTGTTCCACTGGAATGCATTCCAATCACACACATTGTAACGGGGCAGTCTATTGCATGCTAATTAACTCATTGTGAGCACAAAAAAAAAACATGCAAAAAAATACTCTCCTAAATCAATGAAGTAATAAGTGTACATCTGAACCATGTTAATAAAGAGTCTACAATACAAAACTAACTTAACCCATAGAAAAAAACATTTAGTTCAGACTATGCTACATGTGTAATTATGTATAAATATATCGGAGTTTCATCGAGATTGTTCATGCACATTGAATACTATGAGCAATGCAAAGGTTAGATTTATGTCCTTTTAAAAACATTTAGATTTGTAATATTGTACTTACTTCTGCCTCCCACATTTCTACTCCTCCCACATCAACATCTTTGCCTAATACTGTGACCATTGCTTGGCCAGGATAGGACAGAAATCCAGTCTCTCTTGTAATATATCTCGATACAGTTCGTCCATAGGAAATGGCTTCTATAAAAAATTATATTAAAACAATTAATTATTCAAAAGATCTGTCAATTCATTGACAATCTCCTTACGGGTGCATTCAGAATTGCAGCATTGCTTGGAGTATCCCGAAAAGCTTATCATTAATAGCCATAGAATAGACCCCCACATCCGATATCCCCTCACAATCTCCATCGCATACACTTTATAACATCGCATTCACAATAACCATTCATTGAATCAAAACCAATTCAATCCATCCAATGTTCCAAAACGATATTCCACTCTATTGTACGCCCACCTACCTGCGGACGCTAGGATCTAATTGTGCGAATGACACGTCAGCATGCGCCGTTTTTATAATTTTTCTTCGCCGCGAAAATATAAAGTGTAGGCTCCTCCCCCATGCATGTTTAATTCTGAACATTGCTGATTTGAGATTCTTTGGAGGAGACTGACATGGCAACGAGATGACCGTGGATAGTTGGGTTAGAAAGTGTCACCTACTTCTCTTGTGTAGTCTATGGCTACTGCTAGGGGTGCTTCATGAAACGTCTGGTGGAAATTTTAACCCTTTTTTGGACCCTTCCCTTAGCGACGTATCTTCTCTTGCACTAGATCAATGTTTTTGTGAGGTAAGACTATATTTAACGTTAGCAAGTGATTATATATAGTATAAATTTTATTTTTTATATTTATTGATTTATGTGACAATATTATTATTTTATATTTATTATTTTTACAGTTGAAGGGTAAGGTGGACGAATGTTGCTGTGATGTGGAAACTGTCAATTCATTAAACAAAAAACACATTCTTCCGGTTATCTCGGAACTAGTGACGGTTCCTTTTTTCAAGTTTTATAGGGTGAGTATCAATACATAAATAGATATTGTTTGGAGACCATTGTGTCTCATGCAAAATCAACAAGCATAATAGATGTGGAAGTTACTAGTACACCACTACCAATAATGATTGGATACATATTGCATTTCCACTGCAAATTAATTTATTTACAATCAACTCAAAACCAGAATGGGAAGTACAGTTTGTGGTTACTCCACTGTGGGGTTGACTTCCTTCTAAGGTCATGGCCAGTAGCTAATACTGTGTCCTGCATTCTCCTTCAAATAACTTCACATTGCACCCTTGTTGTGGGTTAGGTTAATCTTCACCGCAGCTGCCCATTCTGGCCTGATGATGGGGCATGTGTGTTCAAGGATTGTCAAGTGGAGGAATGCTCTGAAGTAAGTGCATGTACATGCAAGTAGTGTAATATTTTTATATTGACTGTTGCATTGGATACAGGATATGTTGCCTCCATATTTGAAAGGCCAGTCTGTAAGTGGTAATGATGTCAAACTTACTACAATGTAGCAGATGTGATTGTTTGTACAACTGCCTTGTTGTGCTTTTTATAATTTTGGAACGTTTTTATTACAGTTATTATGTAAACTTTCTTAATTGTTATAGCCAGTCTACTTACAATAGGGAGAAACAATTTTTTCAATTTTTGTTGTGATTCTATGGGCAACATTTTTTTTGTTATAAAGCCTCTAATTAGTAGTATATTGGCATTTTACAATCTCCACTTGCCTGCATTTTTAAATTTTATATCGGCCCACAATTCAGTGTCCCTCTTCGGTAGTGCCAAACAGATCAGAAAATGGTATAAATTAAACATGGTGGTCATGCAATAGTATTGTCTTTATGTTATTCCTCTGTGGTTGCATGGCCAATTCTGTTGAAATTTAGAATTGGTGATTATGGCAGTTTAGTTGGTCAATGCTACTAATAGTTTATTGTTTTGTAGCCACACTTGAGTCAAGACTGCCACTCTCCATCTGAAGAAGAAATCTCACTGAGTGAAGTGAACAGCACTATCAGGTACACTGTTGCATTGGAGTCCATTCCTCTAGTTCCTTGTCACAGAGTATTTTATTTGTAGTCCAGCACAGAAGAAACATTTTTCGGTCTGGCAGAGTTTTGATTCCACTGAAGACAATTTCTGCGATGTGGATGGTACGATGTATTATTTAATATAAAATTATTTGAATGTTTACCATTGCATAGTGACATGTTCAAACCATTTAACTCAATTTAGGGTGAGTATAATATTCATACTTGCCTCCTAAGTGAATCGTCCAATCCAAAAGTATATTTTATGCGTTTCTTATAACCTATGTAGATCCATGGTACAAGTTGGTTGGCCCTTCCGTTCGGTTGGTGTGGGATTTACACTATCCTCAAGGTCTATTGTGTGAATCCCATACCAACCTCCACGTTGGTTGTAATCTATATATTTTTCCAAGAGACCTTGAAAACCGGGATATATATAATGTATTTTGTTATTTTATGGTTTGCTAGCATACCTCAAACTTGGCCAGCATCTAAACACAGTCATGCACACATGTACATGTATAACATGTCCAAGCACATGTTCTCAGCATCTTGCAACATGTGTTTGAATCAAGTTTACAAACGATCCTGTTTTGTGTGGTCATTTTTGTGTTGCAGAGCGTTCAGCCAGTCTAGGTAGTTACGTGGACTTGATCTTGAATCCCGAGCGCTACACTGGTTATGCTGGTCACTCTCCACACAGAATATGGAGGGCCATCTATCATGAGAACTGCTTCAGGTAATACCGTGTGGGGATGTACATATGAAGGTGGTGATTTATACTTGACACTGCTTGTATATGAACATATGAATAGTGCTTCTCAAAAAAAAAAAAAAAAAAAAAAAAAAAAAAATCAACCCCCTCACCCCCCTTAGCTTTCCCTTGGGCAGTGTTGATAAACCTTATTTGGGGTTGAGGTGTCATGAAGTATGAAAGGATTATTTCCATGTATTAATGGTTCATGTATTAATTTAATGGTAGGTAAGGAGGGAGGGAAGGCTTATTTATTATCGTTAATCCTATTAGCCAATATTATGTTCAGACTATGTTTGTACACTTCTAGGCCAGATATTCCTGAGGGCATGCAGTCTACACTTCCTCCCTTTCATCAGTCACTGCTACAAGGTACGTGTGTTCATGCATGGAATGATTCTATATCTCCAATGCTATTTTTATACTTTTCAAACTTTTCCAGCTATGTGTTTAGAGAAGAGAGCATTTTATAGAGTCATTTCTGGTCTCCATGCCAGTATTAGCATTCATCTTTCTGCCAAGTACCTTCTCAAGGGTGAGTTTGTAATTGTAATCCATTTTCTTATATGGGTGGGTGAAATATCATACCATTTTTTATAATCAGGAAAGCCACTGTCATATAATCGGGTATATTTAATTTCCCTGTAATGGCCTCAAAATGGCTCGGAAAAGGAAGTAAGAATAGCACTGAGTTATGACAGCATACTACCCGACATGTAATTGGTTGTGCTATTGCATAAAGAATAATTTTGAAGTAAATGTCAAGTCGGTTAGTGTAGCCATTGTTTACATTCAAGAAATAAAACCACAATATCAAAGACTTTTTTGAAAGCAATTGTCAATGTGGAATTCTGTTTGGGAACTATACTGTCATGTGTAGTGTATTGTTATTGTTGCTTTTTGGGTTGAATACCACCAATATGAATTGTAATGCTTCAATGATTAATTGGCGAGCGAGAGAAACACTCTCAGGAGTAACACAATTGAAAATCGGGGATGTTTATTTGTATATATGTTTGGACGTACGTATGTCATTTTGTACTTTGACCCTCGCGTTTTTGTGTTAATTATGTGGTCGACCCCGTCCCAAATTGCACTAAACAGAATCCTCTGGTCTATCGATCAGTACCCGTATCACCCTAGAAATTGAATTGTTTACCGTTTTGAATTCTTTTGCGGGTGCAGTTAAAACTTGAAAACTTAGGGACTTCCATTTCTATTCGAGTTAGTGGCGGTGGTAAGTCAATACTCTCTTTGTCATGGTTATAAGCCGTGCGCAACAGTATTTACTTGAAAATACATGGTCCACTAGACTACCGCGAAGCGAAGGTAAGTCTGTGTAGGTGCATGTCCAGTTGTGTCAAAGCATTGTGTGTTACAACCACTACTTAGCTAAAGAATATCACAAAGAAAACTTTTAAATAACGTGTATTGTTTTGTTGTTGTTTCCCCCCCTTCAATTTAAGCAGTTGCAGAGAGTTGTTACTATGGCACTGAAATCTGGACCTTATTTTCAGTAGCTTCAGTGTTAGAAGTCAAAATCATTCATATAAAAATAGTATAGTCTTTAGGCTCGCTCGCCATTTGTGCTCAAGCACATCACTAGTAGTATATTCTTATTGTTGCTTTCTTGGGTTGAATACCACTAATATGAATTTTAATGCTTCAATGATTAATAGATACAATGTGAGCTGTTTTGGGAAATTCTTTTTCTGATTAGTTTTTTTTAAGCAAACAATGTCATGCCTTGATAGTAAATACATTAAGTCAATATCAGGTCTTCAAAATTATCGAGGGGGGGGGGGGGGCTCAAGCACCCTGAACCCCTCCCCGCTTTCCTATGCCACTGCTTAAGCTGCTAAAAAACCTTTGATTCTTTTTTTTTTTTTTTTTAATCAAACAGAGTCAATACATGCAAACCAATGTCAGGCCTTCTTAGAGAGTTAGAATGATTGGAAGGCTCTATGACATGTTTACTACAGTTTAGGTTGCTTAGCAGCTTAATCAATGGCGTAGGAAAGGTGGGAGGGGTGTTTGGGTGCTGGAGCCCCCCCTAATTTTAAGGTACAATTAAAGAGGTGGTTTATCACATACCTTTGAAGCACAAAACATTCTCCCTTAAAGCTCCCGCCCCTTCATATAGAAACATCTTCCTACACCATAGGTTAATAAAAAAGTAGGAATTATTTTGCAGGCATGGGAGCTCATGCACACATTTACATACAAACACAAGTTGTTAAAATGTACATCATTAAAAAAAAATGTACATGTTGACTACAGGAGGGGAGAAGCAGACGTTTGGTATGAATCCAACTGAGTTTGTTCGTCGCTTTGATGCCGGCACTACTAATGGGCAAGGTAATGTTGTGGTAACGATATTCATACACTGGGGATTCAGAGTCGGTAAGGGATTAATACTTGCAATCTGAGCAAACAGATTTGTAGTACAGTTAGCAGGAAATGCCCTGAATTTGGCCTACTGTATGTACACTTCACCACATGCCTTATTAAAATGCACTCCAAGTAGTAAAACGAGTATTTGTCGAATGACTTTTTTTTTTTAATCTGTGAAATATTGAAATTAGGAAGAGTAAAGTGTCCCCATTCTAATGAGTACTCATGACACACCCTCATGTATACATGAAAGCACACATGTGAGCCCACATTTTCCTGATGTCATTATATTTTGCTGTGCAGGACCGGTGTGGTTGAAGAACTTGTATTTTGCGTATTTGTTGGTGTTGAGAGCTATTGTGAAGGCGGAGCCTTACTGGAAGCAGTACCAGTTCTACACTGGCAGTAAAGTGGATGATCACATCACAAGAATCAGAGTCACCAAACTCACTAGAGCTGCTCAGTAAGTGCTTGTAAGAATTTCTGGTAGGCCTTCCTCATTTTACATTCATGTTTGCATAATGTGCTACGATTTCTACCTTGTAGTCACTGAATGAACCTGAACCATTAATTCACTAGGTCACATGTTGCAAATGATTTAAAGCACAATGATGACATGACCGTATGTATGTAGGAGCTGTTCCAGCTTGTTCGATGAGACAATGATGTTCACAGACAACTCTTCTGCAAGTCTCAAAGTCAGTCTGTGTTTATCACTTTACCTGGCATATTATATATTAAGGTATTTTCCTATTTAGAATGAGTTCAAGTCCCACTTCAGAAATATTTCGCGTATCATGGACTGTGTAGGATGTGACAAGTGCAGGCTGTGGGGAAAGCTGCAGGTGTGCTTTAATTGAGGGTTTTTTTTTCAATTTTGTATAATTTTGTTTTATCTAACAGATACAAGGAATTGGTACAGCGTTGAAGATACTCTTTTCAGAACGCAAAACTATATCTCTCAATAGAGCTGAGATTGTCGCTCTCTTTAATGTGCTGGAAAGGTATAATTTTTAAGTTGCATGTAATGTGTAGTATCAGGAATATACAAATTTGAGCCAATGGGATGTATGAGTGTATTATTTAAATACACACACATATTAATACCATAGTCGAGTCATAATACAAAAAGTGTGGTAATATTTGAAATACCAAAGCAGTTAAAAACTGTAATAATTTGATTGGTCTTGGTAATCATTCCGCAACCTAGCCACACTTCATCCACTAATGGGCAATATCGAGGTGAAATTAGGGACTAAGCTAAGTCAGCAAAAGTAGAGAAAGTGAATGATGGCAGAATGAGAGTGAGGTGATTTGTTTGAAGAGCTCTCGTGTGGCAAGAAATTTGCTGAACTTTGCCATATGAATTTTTCTCTCACCACTCGAGCTATTAAGTTCGAATATCACTGTTTTTCGTTCTATTTAATCTCTATATTATAAATGGAGATATAATAACGAGTATAACTGTGGTATCAGGATTAATAGCATGAGTGACATGAGAAAAATATCATGAGGCAAAGAAGAGTAAAATTGTTGCCACACGAGAGCTATTAATTAGAATACCTCCGTTTCCCCATGCTATCATACAATGTTAATACTACAGCCACAGATTTCAATTTTATTTTTATGATTAAGAAATCGTAGTCTTGTATAATATTTTCGTCAAAGAATCATCCCACTCTGATTCTGCCATTATTCATACTTTTATTTCCGTTGGTAAACAGCATTGCCCAGGAATTTTGCTGCGTTATTGCCTAGCTAATCAAGTGCGACAAGATCGCCATGACCAATCAGATCATTTCCACTGCTGTGGTATTTCAAAATATGCACTTTCGATTTACTATCATAACAATAATAAGTTATTTTTAAAAGACTGGCCAGTATAGGACACACCTACTCCCACATATATCATTGTCACATTGAATGCCATTCATTCTTACACATAAGTATTTGTTTACAGGTTTTCGCAAAGTATCCAATCACTGGAGAAGTTCAAGGAAGTTATACTTGACAGCTAGTACATAGATTCAAATTTATTTTTATACCATCAGTTGTCTTTCTTGGACCAACATTTGATCACATCAGTTTTGTGCTGTTAATTTCATTTTTCAAATTGGTGATTTTATTTATTTATTGGGCATTATTATGTTTAGAGTAGAAGTACATGTACTAGAGATTTTTTTAATAGTACTATTAAAAAAATCTCTATATAGGTCTTCAAATTTGGAGGTGAGGTGGAATAATTTTAGAGTGGTGTTCCACACCAGCTGCACCTTGATTGCTGAATTCATAGAGTAACTCCACTGTAACTTAGCTATATTCATTACACACCCCTAGAATAGTACCGACCATTTACCTGGAAACCACAGCAAACTTCACGCACACACATACACCTCCGCGTGCACGCTTTACCATTTATAGTAGTGCGGAACCGTCTACTCCCTCCCGCTTTTTGGATAAGTTGTCTGGGATTTTACCTGGGGGTCTCCCTATACTCGCGTCTTCTCCCTCTGTATTCTTGACGGACTAAAGTAAAGAAACAAGAGGCCAGCGTGTGATTTAACCAGGTAACTCAATTAGACTGTTTATTTTATAGTTGTTTCTGTCCTCGAAATATACTTGTCTTACTTGGGACTGGAAGGTTGAATTGTGAACTAGCGTGAAGCTCTAAAAGTGATTGAAATAGTACTTGGATTCTTTGAAAGAACCAGTTTCTTTTGTAGGATATACTAAGCTCTTAATATTGCTTGGAATTTATTGTGTCAATACAGAGCCTTTTGTTACAAAGAAAAACCTAACTTGGTCTTAAAACAGTGGCAGAGACAGCATGGGAAAAGTGTGGGGGCTGAAATAGCTAATTATTAGCCAGGCTGGAGTGTCACACTTGTAGTAAACCTTCATGTGACTCCTTTTAAGAGTATAATTATTAATATTTTGATTTTATAGTTACCAAATAATTTCATTAGGTCATCAGCTTTTTTTTTATAGCTATTTTCTTGCAATAAAATCTTAAGTAAAATAGTGATAAAATTTAATAGTTCAGTCTCTTTTCATCTTAAATATGCATAAACGTAACTCAGGACAAAAAGCATCCTTTCAGCTGGCTAAGATGTAATCGGTATTACTTGTAAACAACTTGAAGCATGTTTTTACATACCTGTGTTGCTATCTATTGTATCTAATATGGTGTGAATTGGTCATACTCTTTAGCAATGACATGGCTTATTTAAAGATGTCTAGAAGAATGTTGTGTATAATTGTACATTCAAGTGTGATACAACATCATAATGTAAAGTTTTCAGCAGGCTTCTTATTTGCTGCCTAATAATGTTTGTTCTAATTATAGCAGAGTGGGGCTGAGCTTGCCTAAAGGGTGTGGTGCAAGCCCATTTGCATTCTCTTCCCAATAAAAATGTAAAACTAATCTTTTTTTTTTTTTTTTTTTTTTAATATACTTCACTTAGAAGACAATGTATTTTATTTTCTAAATCAATATAAGTGTAGTTTAGAAGGAGATTACTTTCGCTTTATCTGATTGGTCATATATTTAGTATTCACAGCATGGTAAACTCTGAGCTTGTGTGGGAGAATTATAGTACTCATAGTGTATGTACCTAACCTTGTAGCTGGCACTTTAAGTGTCCTCAATGTATCACTAGGATTTTGAATTTGTTATCATTACTGTAAGCCTAACTATACCAGTTCCACCCCTTCCCTCCCCCCTCCCACCAAGCGCTTTGAGTGTTATGAGGGAACCATGATATACACTTCAAGTTGATGTAGATAGCTACTGTTTCTTAGAAAAGTATGTACGTATATAAAATGGAGTGTGCTAGTTTTCACTTTCAAATAGTATTCATTAGGTGGTCTGGATTTAGTTTTAGTGTGGCTACTAAGTAATCCCCTATTAATAATTCTGCGTAAGCCCCGGGCAACCACCATGATATGACGTTTAGCTATAATGCCTAACAATAACGAACCAGTTATAGAATACTCACCTAAAATAACAGCTACATACAGCTTTCTACTTTAGGGTCTTGAACACAAACCAAATTGACTGAAGGAACCTTGTAAGAGAGAATGCTAATTCATACCCACAAAGCCAGTTACCTTAATGACCTAGACATATGCCTGCTTAGCTTGCTCACACTTGCTAGCTGACTAGGTCAAGCAGCCCTGTAATATAAAAAACCTGCACATGCTTGTCAGTTCACTGTATTTAGTTTAGCATAAGACTTAAACAGAACTACAGACAAAATGATAAAAAATGATAAGACTGCAAAACATGATTTTGATAGGTAAAGTGTGGGTGCTATTGAGCACTTGCTTTGGTACATTCGCCTCCATAAATTGGGTGTGGCATCTTAGACATCATGGCTGTTAATATAACATTATTGGTTACATTCCACTAGGGTTGGGCGGTATCGCGGTATTTAGTCACGGTACGATAAAAAAAATTATACCGAGTAACGCGGGAAATACCGCGATAAATTGCGCATGCGCAACGCATAGAGTTCCAGCTGTTTTACCGTTTTTTAGTGATGGCGTCTATACAGCAACTTACCGAGAAATGCGGTACAAAATCGGCTGTATGGAAGTATTTCGGTTTAATCGCGGATGATAGTGGCGGATGCAGCCAACAGGACAATCCTGTTTGTCGAATTTGCGGCGTGCAAGTTAGGGCGGCTACTGGGAGCACTTCGAACTTGCTATCGCACCTAAAGAACAAACACCCCAAGGCTTCACAGTAAAGTCAGGCTCCTGATGAAGAGAGAAGGTGAGAAACGGTCTGGAACGACTGACATCAATCAGCCAACACTTTCTTCTGTGCTATACGCAGTCCAGCCGTATGAAAGAGGCGGGAGACGATGGCTGGAGCTGACCGATTCTTGAATATCAACTTATAACTAAAATACTTGCTGAAAAAAAACTTTTGACAATGACAATTCTCTCTCATTTATACACTTTAATTTAAATTAAAAAAAATAGTTGTTAGTTACTCATACCGCAATTAATTTTATAATACCGTACCGTGATGAGAATAACCCAATATCGCCCAACCCTACATTCCACCACATGTTATTATATCTTATTTGGTGATTACATATATGCCCAAATTCCATATATGGAGAAAAAAAACATCTACATGTAGAGGTCATCAAAGGTCAAATTGGAAGCGGCTCCTTGACTCAAAATACTTCTCATGATATTTAGTACATGTGTACTAAGTTTCATACTTTATCACAAAATGCACGATTGTTGTGCGAATCTGCTCTAATCAAATCTTTTTATAATTAGGAAGTCTTAATTTGTTTGTTTTTTATTCGTGGATTTACTCAAAGTTTTTCTACATCATGGTTAGGTGCTACTTCAGATGGAACTCCCATTGTTAGGGTTTTGAAGGTGCTAGGTTGTAGTGTCTTGAGTGAAGTGAGGGCACTACACTTAGGGCCAGGGTAGTTAACAGTTTCAGCACAGCGCCTAACAAATTTAGAACATAGCAACAAGAGGAGAATACTTCTTGTAGAATTATGGTCATATACTTAAGTTTACTGCTGTTCAAACTTATACTCATGGTGTCATTCTTACTTGTTTTTATACTCTGTGTGCATATTCATGCATTTTCTTTACTAACATGAAAAAGTCTTCAGTTAATATTTCATAGAAATGAATGACCCAAATATGTATTTGTTGGATTGTGTAAGGAGCACTATATTGCTTGCTGTACTAACTTACTCCATCTCTATACTCTTGTGTGTATTACTAATATATGCTAGATTGAAATTATTTATCTCCCTTTTTCTTTATAGATTTTTAAGAGCTAAAGAAACATGTCTAGCAGTAGTGATGGCTCAGCTGCTGGGCCTAAAATTTCAGCTAGCACAACTTCTACTTCTACGGTCACTACGGTTTCGGCTCTAACTAGTACTCCAAGTACAATTTCAGCAGAAACTCAAGCCACAACTACTACTATTCCTACACCGTCTAGTGTAAGTCCGGTTGTGACTAATGTCAGTCCATGGAAGTGTGTAAATTGTCAAGGAGAACTTCCAGTGACAGTAAAGCTGAGATATTGTCCCTTTTGTCGTTATGATCAAGATCTTGGTGCTCAAGTAGATGTTGCTCCTCAAAATGTGTCAGTATCAGCACCAGAATCAGTTTTTGTTACAACTACTTCAGCATCAGCACAGCCAACTAGTAGTATTCCTGGGCCAGTGCAGAATATACCTATGTTGTCAAGTACAATAACATGTACTTCAGTGGCTATATCAGGACCGTTAACAACACCTAAAATAGTGTCTACACCAGCATCAGACACAGCACAGACAGTAGCAACTGGTACTGCGTCTTTGCCACCATCTGGAGCTACTCCACCATCTGAGAATAAACCTGCACCTGTGTCTAGTGATACACCATTGACAACATTTGCTCCTGTATCTACACAAGTGCCAAAGACTACTTTGACATCTGATTCTTCAGTTGGTCCACTATCGAATACTACAACTGCAAGTGTTAGTACGACTACGTCCTCATCTGCTATTCAGACTTCAGTCACAACAACTCCAAGAGCAGCAACTATCACATCTACTTCAGTGTCAACTGCAATACCGGTTACCTCTGTGTTACCCCCAGTCTCACCTACTCCAGTGCCAACTACCGTGTCACTCACTCCAGCATCACCTCCAGTGCCACCTTCCACAGCGCTGCTGCCTACAGTGCCACATACTGCAGTGTCAACTATAGTATCACCAACTCCAGTGTCAGCTGCTCCAGTAAGATTCTCAGAGCCATCTAGTTCACAGGCTTCTCAAGTTGGTAATGGAGCTGATATGGTGTTTGGGAATATGAATAAGAAGCAGAGAGTGGATGATAATAATGATAAAACATTGTCAAGTGATGATAATAATACAACAGCTGAAACAAGTTCAAGAAAAAGAAACCGCTCTGATGAAAAATCATTAAAGTTGGCTAGACCAAAGCTTAGTGACTCTAGGGAATCCCTAGGTGAGAAGGACTTTAACATGAGCATTTCTGGTGAAGAAAGGATGGATGCAAATGGAAGTACTAGGAAAGACAGAAATGGCGATACAAGTGGAGATGCTGGTGGAAGTACAAGGACAGACAGAAAAGGAGGTGCAAGTGGAGATCCAAGTGGAAGTTCAAAGCTGCAGAAACAGGTAATTACAATTATGACAGAAAAAAAAAGTACTAGCTGAATATATGATATATAATACTTATTACATGAGTCAGAGTGTGATGTGGCGAAAAATATTTCATGGAGCAGGGTAATTATTTTCATAGCTAATTTATTTTCATGAGCCAAAGGTGAGTGAAAATAAAACCTGAGAGTGAAATATCTAACTATATCACTCTGAAGAGTGTAATAAGTGATTTATTCTACTCTAGATATCTTCACTGCTGTAGTTTGAACTAGGACTGGTAACTCACACTGTATAAAGTTGGCTATTGGGGTTGGGATTTTGCAGCCGCCTCAATTTTTGTGTGCAGAGACTGCCAAAGTTGAAAAGGTGTCAATTTAATGACAGAGGCGATAATAGGACACTATGTCCACCTCAACTTGGAAGCTGGAGTCAGTACCTAATTTCTTGTTACTCTTCTAAAGGGGTCATCGTTGTAAATACACCAGAAAATGTTTTAAAGTTTCTGCAAGAAGCTACTGTGAATTTATTTATGACCGTTTCAATCATTTTCATAACGTTTTGCTCCCTTTAGCGAAGGTTTGAGCTCATACAGGCCGATTTACATCTTCTGTCAAACTCCAGAAGATGGAACCCCCGAATCTTCAAGCAGTCTGCAGTGTATTTTCGACACTGCAGACCTCAATGGCCTTAAGAAAGAGTGTGTGGGTACAGAGGAGGCCTCCGGTGTAGTTTGGCTTGTGGAAAGCAGAGTGGTGGCTTAAGGGTGGCCGCACACCGCCCACGCATTCGGTTGCTATGTGTTCTAACTACAGATTCTCTCCTTGCAAGACTATTCTACCTATCTACAAACTGCAAGTACCTCCCGAAGATACTACTCTCCAACTATGAAGCGGAAGCGGCGAAGTTTTCATGGCCCCGAGTTACAATTTTGAAGCAGTTTTCTGGAGCTATGCGGGGAGCTGAAGCCCCGCAATTTGGCACGCTACTAGCTAAGACTCTACTCTACTGCAACACAACGAGTTTTTCTTCTTTTCGACTTTACTTTACTATTTATTCGAATTTTTTTCATGTTATAAGATATTGAAAAATTCAAATTGTGGTGCACTTCATTTTTTTGTATTCTACCCGTGTGCAAAAAAATATTGTCTTTCTCATTATTAGATTCCAAGAAAAACTCGTTCAAAATTTAGAGTTTCTATTCCACTCGCAATTCTTAAGAAATAGCCCCACCCCCATATCTCGTACTACGAGTACGCGAGCAATTTTTTTTTTCAATTAGATTGTATTGGTTCTAAAAAGAGCCCGCCTATATCAAGAGTAAACAAACATCAATACAACAAAACAAGAGAGTCAGAAGAGAGAGCAGTTTATTGGAGATAGCCGTAGGTGAAGGTATTAGATCTGCGCAGCTTGGGAAGTCTTCGCTCCGCAGAAATCGAGCCTGGTATAATATCCATCCACTTGAGTTCAGGTGCGCAGAGTTCAGAGAACGGCTACAGGAGGAGAGGCAGCCTGGTGCACCTTGCTGCGTGAGCTCCGACGACGTATGAAGAGTTGCTGTAAACAGATATGAGACAACAAGAAGCTAAACTAAAACACTACAACTTCGCAAAGTATACTTCTGCTACTACTGCGCGATAGTTTCTGCTCGCGTATTATCAAATGGTGGGGTATTGGCGGGGAATAAATTAATGTCCGGATCTACAGGCGGTGCGCGTTGCTATGTGCGGCCACCCTTAACTGGTGGGAGTGCAGACAGGTTTACTTTGGCTTAAGGAAATAGATTTAAGGAATTGGTGAGAGTGCATGTGGATAGAAAGGTAGCAACCTTTGATTCATTTCAGTCTTTGGAAGGCAAACTAATGTATGGTTGATTTGAGGTTACTTTAAAAATACTAGCTAGCTGTTTTTCAGCAATAGGTATAGCTACACTATGAATCTGATGCTTCTGCCTTGTCAAAGAAAGGCATATTCCTGAACTACAATAATAATTTCTGTTGTGATCATTTGTATTAATCATAATGGTTTATTGCATATTCTAGTACACTACATATGTATATGTTTCAACTGGTATTACTGCATCAGTTCCAGTTTGCTCTATAACAAAGGGATTGCAACACAATCACCACACATTCATATGCTATTCTCATTTTGTCCATTATAAAAGTTCACAACAGTGTAAAGTTGTTCTGTTAGGACTAGTTCGGCTTCAAATATTGTCCAGGTGGAAATTGATTTCTTTGTTTTTGTGTTATTTCAGAAGTCTAATGATTCCAATAAATCAGCTACAAGGTAAGAATTCAGCTGATTAATTTTGTCAGAGTATATTTCCCATGCATTTTAGAAAAGGCACAAGGCAGGGTTTGCAGATGATTGCTTAAATTATGGCAAAAAAAAAAAGGGCAAGATAGGTTTGAGCAGTCAGTACAAATTGACAATTAATAGTTAGAATGATGTACACAAGGTGTAGGGGAAAGCATTGAATAAGTGAATTTATTCATTCTTCAGGGTTGGGCTTGAACAATTACAATACTAAAATTATGATGATTTAATTTCATGATATAAGAAAAACTGGTGATATTATTTATAGAGTGAAAGATTCCTCTGACTTGCTTATGGGACTTAGTGGAGGCAAAAATGGGATTGAAATTACATTCAGAGTTATTTTGCCTTTGGATCTCTGGGAATATAATGAAAAGAGCTCATTGCATTTGCGGTTTAGTCATCCTCAACTAGGATTTTGGATCCACAATGTCGGGAACTTTAAATCACTAAGGTAAATACCAAAAGTATTGTAGTATACATGTAATTTGTAACAACTGTATGGTATTACTCATGCATTATATCTTAGTCCATTGCCAGAGGAGTATAGAGCGAAATCGGATTGGTGCGGCAAATATTACCACACCCACCAAATCAAATCGGAAAAAGACAATATAGAAGAAGTTTTAAAACTATTCATATTGTGTAGAGTGTATATATTTTATAGCTAATATAGCTACTTGGACATATAAAGCCAACAACACAATGACGAAAACAAAAGCTTAGAAAAACTGAATCCACATAATTAGAACTTACCAATGCCTGCCTTTTGTGGCAGTCATAGCTTTATTTTCTTCAAACATTTTCAAGTATATGTGGCAAACAACTAAATGGGAAGACTCCTAGTAGTGAAAAAAAATGGCCATTTTGCCAGCCAACAATACTGGAAAGACCTCCGAGCTATGTTCGTTTTCCAAAGATTGCATTGGAATACTAACTGAAAGACCAGCCTGGTGTGGACTTCCTACGGGATTGCTCGACATTAGCTATTTGCTCCCTGCAGAGGTCATTCCGACTGCTCAATTTTGACCGCTCGATTTTGATAATGACCAATGGAGCTGGTAAATTAGAAAAATTAATACACCTTTTTTTTGTTTGTTATGTATTGGTGCGGCCATGGCCCGTTTTGATGCCCCTGAAGCCGCATGAGATGGGGTATCTTTGGTGACCATACTTTGTCTCCTCAATGTTTGTTACGTTTGGGAAAAATAAGCTCTGCTACACTGGCTGTTTTTAGCTACTTGACTGCTCTAGCAAACAACCTGTCTATAAAATTCCACTTTCCACAGACAGAATTTAGCAAGGATTCAGTGGATTCATGTTCATTTTCGCTTTTGACCTACAGATAAGGTAGGGCAATATCGGGTTTTTCGTATTGCATTAAGGTATTGTAATAATAATATTACGGTATGAATTACTGACTATATTGTTATTATCTCACTCTCTTCTTCTCCCATCACTGACCTTACTTCGTTGTAATAAATAAGAATTTTTTTTTTTTGTAAGCAGAGCAGTAACTTTGACTGTTCTCAGCTTTTATTCGAACTAGTAACTGTTATTTGGACAGACAGGTTTCTTCAGGGAATGCTGTGACCGCTTTCACTAGTGAGACTCTACACGAGGACTGAATTCAGCTTTACATGAGGACTGAATGTCAGCTCTGCACGAGGACTGAATGTCAGCTTTACACTACTGAATGTCGGCTCTGCACGAATGTCAGCTTTACACAACTGAATGTCGGCTCTGCACGAATGTCAGCTTTACACAACTGAATGTCGGCTCTGCATGAGGACTGAATGTCGGCTCTGCATGAGGACTGAATGTCGGCTCTGCATGAGGACTGATTGTCAGCTCTGCACGAGGACTGAATGTCAGCTCTGCACGAGGACTGAATGTCAGCTCTGCACAAGGACTGAATGTCAGCTCTACAGGAGGACTGAATGTCAGCTCTGCATGAGGACTGAATGTCGGCTCTGCACGAGGACTGAATGTCAGCTCTACACGAGGACTGAATGTCAGCTCTGCACGAGGACTGAATGTCAGCTCTGCACGAGGACTGAATGTCGGCTCTGCACGAGGACTAATTGTCGGCTCTGCACGAGGACTGAATGTCGGCTCTGCACGAGGACTGAATGTCAGCTCTGCACGAGGACTGAATGTCAGCTCTGCACGAGGACTGAATGTCAGCTCTACATGAGGACTGAATGTCAGCTCTACACGAGGACTGAATGTCAGCTCTACACGAGGACTGAATGTCAGCTCTGCACGAGGACTGAATGTCAGCTCTACGTGAGGACTGAATGTCAGCTCTACACGAGGACTGAATGTCAGCTCTACATGAGGACTGAATGTCAGCTCTGCACAAAGACTGAATGTCGGCTATGCATGAGGACTGAATGTCGGCTCTGCACGAGGACTGAATGTCAGCTCTACACTGAATGTCGGCTCTGCACGAGGACTGAATGTCGGCTCTGCACGAGGACTGAATGTCAGCTCTGCACGAGGACTGAATGCCAGCTCTGCATGAGGACTGAATGTCAGCTCTGCAGGAGGACTGAATGTCAGCTCTACACTGAATGTCGGCTCTGCACGAGGACTGAATGTCAGCTCTGCACGAGGACTGAATGTCAGCTCTGCACGAGGACTGAATGCCAGCTCTGCACAAGGACTGAATGTCAGCTCTACAGGAGGACTGAATGTCAGCTCTGCATGAGGACTGAATGTCGCTCTGCACCGAGACTGAATGTCAGCTCTAACCACTACTGAAGTCAGCTCTGCACGAGGACTGAATGTCCACTCTGCACGAGGACTGAATGTCGGCTCTGCACGAGGACTAATTGTCGCTCTGCACGAGGACTGAATGTCGGCTCTGCACGAGGACTGAATGTCAGCTCTGCACGAGGACCTGCACGAGGACTGAATGTCAGCTCTGCACGAGGACTGAATGTCAGCTCTACATGAGGACTGAATGTCAGCTCTACACGAGGACTGAATGTCAGCTCTACACTGAATGTCAGCTCTGGACTGAATGTCAGCTCTGCACGAGGACTGAATATCAGCTCTACCTGAAGCTCTGCACGGACTGCATGTCTCTCTCACGAGGACTGAATGTCAGCTCTGGCACCATGAGGACTGAATGCCGCTCGGCTGAGGTGAACAGGGGACTGAATTTCAGCTCTACACTGAATGTCGGCTCTGCACGAGGACGAATGTCAACTCTGCACGAGGACTTAATGTCAGCTCTGCAACGAGGACTGAATGGCATGAGGACTGAATGTCATGCAGGAGGACTGAATGTCTCTTCTGCACGAGGACTGAAGGAGACTGAATGCACGATGACTGAATGTCGGCTCTGCACGAGGACTGAATGTCGGCTCTGCACGAGGACTGAATGTCGGCTCTGCACGAGGACTGAATGTCAGCTCTGCACGAGGACTGAATGTCGGCTCTGCACGAGGACTGAATGTCGGCTCTGCACGAGGACTGAATGTCGGCTCTGCACGAGGACTGAATGTCGGCTCTGCATGAGGACTGAATGTCGTCTCTGCACGAGGACTGAATGTCGGCTCTACACGAGGACTGAATGTCGGCTCTACACGAGGACTGAATGTCAGCTCTACACGAGGACTGAATGTCAGCTCTACACGAGGACTGAATGTCGTCTCTGCACGAGGACTGAATGTCGGCTCTACACAAGGACTGAATGTCTACACGAGGATTCCACACTGGCTCTGAATGAGGACTCAAAATTGGCTCAGAACGGCTGAACGTTGGTTTGGGATGTAACAGCCATTGAAGTTGATTGACTGCAGTTGGTACAAGAAAAAAAAATTATGATCAGTGACACACAAAGTGAAAATATATTTATACTTTACCTGATATAACTACTGTCCACCATTTATTTACCTGACATATTTTGACGTGAGAAAAACGTATGTTCTTTTGAAGGTATCTCATCTGGATGGTACTGACTTAACCAAGATATGTACATATTTTGAATCAGAGAAAATGTCATAATGCTCAGCATATCGACGTTCCAAAACAGCAATTTATTCTGCAATACACTTCTATATTAGGTAGATACAGGCTGACTATGTATTGCACTGTTACTAGGAGGGACAGAAACCACTGGATCAGTTGAGCAAGTATCAATGTCAGTATTTATTGTCCGAGCGCTCTGTGGAAGATTAGATGACTTAACTGTCACTTGTAAGTGTTCTCTATTTTATGAAGAAGTGCATTAAGATTAATTGGATAGATCTAAATCCAGCAACAATATTATCCATACTCATGCCTTTGGTCCATGCATGACTATAAAGCGTATAAAATTAAAAGTTTATTATTACACGCCCCGAATGATCAAATATGTACTGCCTACACTCATTGCTCCAGGCTGTAGTATGAGGCAGCACACAAATAATAATCACACCATGGTGCGTGGCTTCTTTTATCAAATCTAAATGTAATGTGAAGAGTGGCCATGTAGGAGTAACAAAAGGGGACGGCAAGGAGAAGTGTGCTTAAGAAAATACTTGCTAAACCACTCGAAAAATAACTCGTTATCCATCCATCCTGACTCTGATGCACTGTACAATGTCCCTGGAACTTCACCCACACCAAATTTGTGATTGAATATCTTCCCTGAAAAAAATTACCATTGGTGGTAAAGCCTGGCCAATTGCATTTGCACATGCAAGTATAGATATTTGTGTTTTATTACCAGATGTTATTTGACATATTTTTTTTGCACCTTTTTGTGATATAATTCGAGGAAGTTTATGCTCTAACGGCATGCAGACTCATCACTATTATAGATTTGGCCAGGGTTATGTAATATTCCATTTTCTTCCAAAGTTTCTGTAAGCAATTTAAAGTAGCAGTCAAAAACTTGATGATCAGTCATTTTATCTCTGGCTACAGAAAATGCATCTCCCTTTCTAAGGCTCAATGAAGGCCATCTCTCCAAAAATCTTTGCCACCTGCAACCATTAGATATGGGGCTATTTAAATCACATCCTTTCTTCTTCATTATGGCTTCTACAAGTACACTAAAACTTTATTCTGTTTTTTTTTCCATAACCCATTTTGCAACAAGACTTTAAAATATCCACCAGCTTACCTTCTTCTGATAAATAAGGCTGAACTCCTATACTGACACCGTGCACTATCCTTCCGCTTATTCAATAATTACGATCTCCTCTTGAATGCACCTCTACTTATTGATATGCTGAGTCAGAATTTTTACTACTTGTGTCCTTATACAATATGGCAGACCAAGTTTGTAGTATACCAATGCAGGAAAGTCCAGCATTTATTAATTTTGGACAGAATTTAGTGGTTGTTGCTTATTCAAATTTTTATCTTCATGGTTGAATTTGACAATTATATAAATATACTTTCATCACTATCTAAAATGTCTTTGTTCTTTCATTTTATCTCATAAATTAAGTTTCTTTTTTTTTTCTTTTCTTCATAATTAAGTGTACCTATTCACTAAGGGTTGGCAATTTGTGTTGTCAAATTGTGCTGGCATGATTTTGACCGTAATAAGTGATTTCATAAATACTAACGTATGCTAGCATGATCAGTGTAATTATGAGCATAATGAGGTAGCTAATTTTTGGAAAAATTAGTTTTTATTGTACTTTAATAGTAGCAATTTAATGCAGTCTTCGAGAGACTGGCTTTGGGACTTTTTAAATGAATCTTTGAGTTTACTAACTACCATCTGTGAAGATTCCAATATCACTTTCTGTAAGAAATATAGTGCTTTCAAATCCAGCACTATTGCTGCAGATCAACAACTCCAATTATAAACAGTGGCCATATCAGGATTCAAATTAGTCATGTGTACAAGGATTCTTATAGTTGTGAATGTAGTTGAGGTGACCTTTGAACCCTTTCCACGAGCATGTTTCCAGTAGATTAATTACTAAAATGATTAGCAATGCTAGCATACCATACAAAAAAGGCACATAATTTGCCTACCCCTACTATTCACTCCTTTTCTTTTTCTAAACATAAATACCTTTGTAAATTGGTATTGCTCTTAGTTTTAATTTTTTCCTTCCAGATTTTAGTAGTTCATTCATTTCAGTTCTGGACAGTCACATTATAATGCTAATTATTGTGCGAATGACAATATAGCCAACATTTTTCCATAAGTAGTTATGGCTATTTCGCCCCTTGAAAAGAGCTCCCTCTTAACAAATCCTAGATCCGCCCCTGAGAAACTTAATAAACTCTGCCGTAAACTGCCGTATTCTTAATTTACCAAAAGTCCAGTTGACAACTTGTTGACATAGAGTGCTGGTCGGCAATTGATGACTTACACTATCATGGAAATGACAAACCCTCCTTGAAATAAAAAAAAATGATTTTGATTTGAACCCTGTCAAGTTTTGGTTCTAAATAAATTACCTTGCTTGTAGTATGATTCATTCTCATAACACATTAATAATTCTAATTTAATTCCATCTGGCTTATTGGCCATCACTGCAATTTTGAATGCACTGCTAATATTTTTTTTAAATTTTACAGGGAGCCCAACAATGGATTACAGTTGATGATGTGCACAATACAAGTTAATCAAGATGTACTTCAAGATCATGTGGCATATAAATATTATGTCCATAAATCAACTTGGAAGAATGTAGATGATGGTTATGAAGACCTGCACATTCAACCAAGATATCAGAAAACAATTGTGAACAGAAGACTGTGCGTGAACATTGATCAAAGAGGTATGATTATGTTTGATTTCCAATACTTTATTGTGTAATGTAGTGGTCGGCAATGTTGATGATAGATACATAGTTACAGGACATGGTAGTACCCGTCACATTTTTTGAATGATCATAAGTATAATTCATTTAGTAGTAACACAATTTAACTATGATGCAATTTCAATTTGGTACACTAATACCAAGCAAGTTACTCAAGCATTTAGCTCTGTGTAGAAGCAGTGAAGCCATTATGACTTTTATTGCTTTGACTTGTAGATTGTTATTACTCAAGAGCAAAAATCACGTGTACATACTTTATTTTTATAGATATACAGCATTGGACTGGCTTGTAAACTGTAACATTATATGCTATTCATTGTATTGAAAGTTCTTTTTTGTTTTTGTTTGACCCACTTGCTGGCGTGAATCAAACAAAGTAGCTAGAGCTGTAATAAGGCATATAGAGCATGACTTCTGTGCACAAGTTGAGTTGGCCACATAAAAAAAAAAAAACAACTTAAATTTTGAGTATAAGTAGCTATATATTGCGTTTTGCACAATTGGAATGTTCTGGCCAAGGTGGTTAAAAATATTCCCTTAGTGTACTTCAAAACCAGAAGGAAAGTGCTATGCCATACTCAATATAATAGTCTATCAGAATAGAAAATAATTTACAGCTTTCTGCTCTACATGAACCCGAATAGTCCCGAGGTTTGGTTCAATTAATCACATATAATGTTTTCAATCAGCTCGTAGACCAATAACTTGTCTCTTCTCGGTGATTGCTTTTCTAGCATTGTATTCCATTGCTAGTGTATGCTGTGCATGGAAAGGTCTTTTTGAGTGACATCAAAGGTACAAACAAGTAAGTCTGGTATGCAGGTAGGTTTGATTTTTCTATCTGTTGAACAACAAATACGGAGCAGTATATAGATATGATGTCTACATTTAGCTAACGGATTGTAGTATAGCTAGCTGTAGTGTAATTAACAGTCTATTTTAGGCTTTTGTAAATTTTATGCATTTGTAAATCAAGCATATCCAACTTTTCATGATGGTCAGAGCTGTTTTTAGTACCATTCCTCTATTTTTTTTCAATCATTATATTGTCAAATCAGAGTAGCCCTAACTATCCTTCATCGTCAACTTGGGGTTAGGTACTATAACAACTTTAATTAAAAGTTCATCATTTTTATCATTCTTATATCTGTACTATTATTCTGTTAATAATGGTTATAATAATTACATCTAATATTGTCATCACTTACTTGTATAGATAAACGAATTAAAGAGACAATAAAAATTATTCAATAAGCTTACACAAGTGTACAAATTTCAACTTGGGCAATAGTATCATTCTTCATTCTTGTGAACTTCAGAAGGGTTCTCACAAATAGACACAGTGCATGTTTTAGTACTCTAGCTTCCAAGAATATATATTGGGCCACCTGTAAAGCTTTCTGTAGCGGTAATTTCTTTCAGGTTCTCCTATTTTTCTAGGTGCACTGCACACTACCTGGCTTTTGGAAGAAACTAACTATATTTAGAACTTCAGGACAGATTTCTATACTGTAGCTGAAGCTAAACTTGCACTAATGTACAAATTCAACTACCGGGCAATAGCACCATTCTAGTGTAGAGCTAACACTTAGAAGTATTCTCACAGGTAGACAAAGTGGATATTTCTATACTTTAGAAAAGTGTAAACAATATTTGGGCGGCCTACCACCTTGTAAAGTCTAAGGTCATTTTACTCCTTCAGGTTCTCCTCCCATTTTTCAGGGTGCTTACTATCCTGCATTAGGAAGCAACTAACTATAGTTAAAAATACTAATGAAACAGTGCCAGAAATATCTTGTTTAGACCTGCAAGACAAACTTAACTAAACTCTAGCATTAATGTACAATCCACCCCTTTATTTTTCATGGGAATGTTTATTTTATAAAAATTGCTTCTAGTTTTTTATTGAATGCATTCTTCATTTACCACACTTGTGATTGTGTTAGCTCAATTTGGACAGCTAGTTGTTGTAGCTATTGTGAGGATACCAATAGTTATTGGGCCTTAAGAAAAAATACTTAAACATTTACTTCAGATAGGATGATAAATTATTCTGCTGCTGATGTGATCAATCTCCTCTCTGACAACTTGTGACAGGAAAAGCAAGGAAGATGACAGAGAAGAGATATGTACACTAGCTATTTTGGAAAGGCTTTTTTTGAAGCTAGTGAGCTCCAGTTGCATGCAAAAAAAACTTTCACTTAATTGAAACTAGAATGCAGCAAAAATCGTCTGTTTGAATGTTACCAGAATGATGAGTGCTGTGAAGATAACAGTGGCTGTAAGGAGGATCAAATATAGAATGTTAAATATTACACATACAACCCAACCATTTTTTTTTAGTGTAAGAGAAATTGTACAAATTGCTTGGAAAGGAGGCTGAAAAGTGTCATCCAACTTTTAGTTATAGACATGGAGCTAAGTTTATATTGCAAGACTTTTGATGTAGACGGGAATTGATTTGAGGAGTTCCATCCTCTACTCCATTACGCTTTTTTATGTGTTTTTTTTTTGGGGGGGGGGGGGGGGGGGGGGGGGGGGGGGGGGTATTTGTTGGAAGTGTCTCTGTAATAGTTGTCCTCACTTTGCTCATATTAGCTATGACTTTGCACTATTTGCAGTTATGTAGTATTGAGACATGCAGAAATACATGATGCCTTTTTTGTTCTTTCTATATTTGGCTGGAGAAAATTGCAGTGTTTTTTTCTGATTTAAGAATTTTACTTTCCTTTCAGTCTTTGTCAGATTACATTTAGAAATTTCATAAATTGTCCTATTGTAATTTTCTTGAACTACAGTTTCACATCAGCATTTACCACCTTTCTTTTCATCTTCCTTGTTGTGCATTTTGTATTTTATGAAAATATACCAGACGTTTCACTCTGTACAGAAGAACTCTTCAACATTTTATTACGAACATGAGGTTAAACTTATGGCATTGTCATTGCTGTTTTTATAACATGGCTTTCAGGTTCATATTATGTAATACCCTCAGCTTATTGTATGGCGAAACAATAACTTGCTTATTAGAAAGTGTATGTGTTCATGTTTATAACATGGTTTTCAATTTGCACGTTTTATAGGTGGATTTTATCAATATGATGGAGTTATACTACCACAAAATCATGCAGCTGGTGGTATCTTGGAAAAGGTTACGAATGTTTGGAAAAGAATTACTCGATCGCAATCAAAAGTACCTGAGCACAATGAAGCTCAAAGGGTTGCTTTTTTGGAGCATATATTGAAGTTTAAAACTCATTTAATTGAATGCGACCTTGCTGATGCTGGAAAAATGAATATTGGCAAATGGGTGAATAATACATATCACATATATGAACAACTTCAGAAACAGAAGATTTTTCATGGAGATCCAAGTGAAAAAGGAGTTGCAGTTGAAGATGAGAAAATAGCATATAACATGAGCCAGGTATTTATTTGTGTTTATGGTTAAAGATCATTTGATCAGCTTTTAATCACAGTGATTTAGTCTGTCATCTTATCAACATGCTTTTTGAAATATTATATTTAAAAAAAAAATAAAGATTTGTTTCAACAAGTCACGGAGTAATTTATCACGAAAAGCTAATACTTAAGTTGCTGGGCCTACTTAGACACAAACAAACTACAGTTATAATTAATTGTAGTAAGGCACTATTATATGGTTCTTCAATTTCTTTTGATATATTGATAGTTAACATCACACAATAGAAATAGAAAAATTATCGTGGATGGATTAATTAATCAAAATGCCTGGAGACAGATTGTTTTCCTTTGTAGTGTTGAAACGTTCACACTATTGCTGCTTTTAACCCTCGTTCGTGTATATATAATGAAGGTTACACAACTTATTATGTTAGTCATTTAATTATCTGATTGTCCTTGGGCCTGTTGATTAGTGTGTTGGTCTGTCTGTAATCTGCCTGTATGATATGTCTGTTTGTCTCTCTGTCCATTTGTCTTTCTGTCAACATCGAAATGGTAGGCACCTATGCATGGAAAGTAACATCAAAGCTGTAGTATTTGATGTTGTGTTTGTTTTTAATGCATCATTTTTTGATGTTCAATTAAAAAAAGGTAGTCTAGTAAAGGTTGTGTAATCATGCCTTCTTGACCTTGAAGTCTGTATGTTGATAACATGATTAAAAAATTCTTTAACTAGTTGTAGTTAATGCCTGAAGTTTTGGTTAAACTTGATCTTTGTGTGAATATATTATGAATGTTTTAAGGGTGGCCGCACACCGCCTACGCAATTTTTTGTTGATGGTTGCTATGCACGATTACTACTATTGTATATACTTACAGGGGCTTCTCCACTACTACACAAGGACAAAGTACCTGCCAAAGGAGCCGCTCACTAATTTTAGAGCGAATCTGGAAGAAATATCAGGAAATATCGGGGCCTGGTTATAAAACTTTGTAGCACTTTTTTGGAGCGGTGCGGTAAGTTGGAGCTCCGCAATTTGGTGCACTACTAGCTGAGCCGATACTCTACTGCAAGACAACGAGTTCTTATCCATTTCAATATTACTTTATGATTTATTCGCAATTTTTTCTATTTATAAGATATGAAAAATTCTCGTTGTGGTGCAGTTCATTTTTTTTGGGTTTACCCGTGTGTAAAATTTTTGTGTCGTTCTCATTATTAGATTCCAAGAAAAACTGTTACAAAATTTGGAACTTTAATTCCACTCGCTTCTTAAGAAATAGCCCCACCCCCATATCTCGTACTACCAGCGCGAGCAATTTTTTTTTCAATTAGTTTGTATTGGTTCTAAAAAGAGCCCGCCTATATCAAGAGTAAACAAACATCAATACAACAATAGCAAGAGAGTCAGAAGAGAGAGCAGTTTATTGGAGATAGCCAGAGGTGAAGGTATTAGATCTGCGCAGCTTGGGAAGTCTTCGCTCTGCAGAAATAGAGCCTGGTGGATCCATCCGCTTGAGTTCAGGTGTGCAGAGTCCGGAGAACGGCTACTGGAGGAGAGGCAGCCTGGTGCACCTTGCCGCGTGAGCTCAGACGACGTACGGAGAGTTGCTGTAAACGAATATGAGACAACAAGAAGCTAAACTAAAACACCACAACTTCGCAAAGTATACTTCTGCTACTAATGCGCGATTGTTTCTGCTCGCGTATTATCGAATGGTGGGGTATTGGCGGGGAACAAATTAATGTCCGGATCTACAGGCGGTGCGCGTTGCTATGTGTGGCCACCCTTAATGGGGAGATACTTTTTTTTGCACTGATAGTATTTTTAATAAAAATAAAGAATATTTTTGTTATATACTGGAATTTATGCTAGTATTTCAAAATAGTTTATTTCTCTGATAGCCTAATAATAGTTTTACTATTACTGATGTTTCTATTTCAGGTTTTTTTGGATTGGTTACTTGAAATATCAAGCACACTGTATCATATGGATTTACGGTCTATTAGTAATGGTCAACGTATGTGCTCAATCCTGACCATACTTTACCTTTTCTACATATTGCCTTGTAACCATTCCAAAAATCTTGAATATATTAGTGAGATGCTTTTCAAGCTGGGCATGATACCTCAAGAGATATCATCAAAGAAATGGATATTAAATGAAGTGCAAATTTTAAGAAGCTTTGTTCCGGATGAGGTTTGTCCAAAATTAGCTCAAATTTTGGTTTACTTTGTAAATTTGGTTGTGAAAACAAAACATTTGCTTCAACCTTGGTGGCTTTCCAGTGTTCCATTAATTCATATTTTGAAAGAAAAGATAAGAATTACAGAAATACAGGAGGAGCACAAATCTATTGATATTTCTCAATGGACAGAAAAAGATATTAAACTTCCATCAAACTCAGACATATCAAAAGTTTTTTTCAATCAATCAAGGTAGAGTGAAAGAAGTTGCATTCATGTATAGGATTACCTTTAGCAAAGGGTTTTAATATTTTACTTTAATTTAATTTTAATTATTTCATCTTTAGTAATATGATTTTGAGATTTGTGGTTAGTAGCAAAATATAGGAGAAAAAAAAGAAGCCCACAATTGCTGAGCACCAACAGCTGTGTTGTTGTTGTTATTGTTGTTGATTTAATACTCAGGTATCTAGAAAGCATTTTCATAGTGTTAACCTTTAGCGTAATCTAGCTCCATGATTTTTTAGAGAAAAGTAATATAAGGGATAGTAACTTTTAGTACCATAGTAGCATGAATTAGACTAAAAAATGGATAGGTATGGCAATGTTAATGTCATATATTTTCATTGCCCATTATAGATTACGATAACTTTTTAAAAATTAGGAGAAATAAATAAATAGAAGACAACCTTAAAGTGGAATGAGAAAAAGAAGGGGTGAGAATGAAAATTTATGAAGCAAAGTACCCTAATTAATATATCTACATATAGAGTCTATTAAATCCACTTACTTTTAAATCATAACAGAATATTCATGATAAATTGTTAGTAATCATTGTGCCTCTGGCTTAACTTGTAGGTAGTTGGGATTCTAATCTTGTTGCAGGTAATATTTGTTTCCCCATTCCTCATATTTTTTTTAGTTTATCTTTTTCTTTTTTCCTATTCTTCATTCTTCGTGCTCTTTGCTTCATTAATTTTCATTCTCACCCATTCCACTTTATTCATGCCCACTTTTAGGTTGTCTTTTATTTATTTATTTCTCCCAATTTTTTTTTTCACGTATAATTTTTATGTTTAAGGTTTCTTTCTTTTCTCTCTCTGACCATAGAGATACTTAATATGCATATTAAACTTAAATATGTAGGTATAGCTATACACAATGGTAATGAAATTTTTATCTTTTGCTTTAGGCAATTGAAGTTTTATATTCTCCTTCTTAAAGCTTACTGCACATGACTAATTATAATGAACATATTTTTAACTATTGCCTTATAGATTTGTATTATTACCCATGTTTATATATAAAGTGCACTGTTAAAAGTGAAGTGTTCCAGTAACACTGCAAGGAGCGTTCCCACAAGAGGGAGGAATTTATGCCCCACATCAACTTACACATTTACGCTTAAGTAATGCAGTGTTTACACTTAGAGTTAACACTGACCTCAGTGTTACTATAACACTGCAAGATTTTAAACTCTTGGTTCACGCTTTAAAAGTGTGATTATAACACTTCTGTTTTAATAGTGTAGCTATATAAAATTATTTAAAATAATTCAATTGTATGATTTAGTGTTTAATTCACTATTTTCTTTTTTGTATTGCAAATATATTTTCTCATTTGTTTCAGCAATATTCAAGAATTATACGAGAATTTAAAAGTTCTTACATATTTTGATCCACTGTTATTACGAATTATATTGCTCATTTGTCCTTTTCACGAGTTACCTTCTTTGTTTCTTCTGGTGCCTATGAATATTTCTACTAAGTTTATGGTTCATTTGATTGAAAAGGACAGGAAACCGTTGCCTAATGAAAAGGTAAAATTTACTTGTACTTAATTAAAAGGTAGTGATTGATGATTTACATTTCATCGGTGAGTAATTGAAGTGTTCTAAGCATTTCCCCCCCTTTTACCAAATATTGGTGATCAAATATCGGGTAATCAGGCAATCAAGTTTTTTTCCCCATATCTGTACAACATTATAAGTATCTAAAGCTATCATCTCAGCATGGTTATCATGGATTTTGTAACTCTAGGGGGATATACCTTCTCAAAATTAATGTTAGCTTTTGCCCTCTTAGATGGTACCGTATGCTTAAAATTGGGCACCTGGCTGATGGATTATATTACAACTGTCACCATAGTATATCACTTTTTATGAAGCTTTTTTTTATTTTAATAAATGTGTATGTGCTTATCATATTTTTAGTAAAGCCCATCTAGTTGGGTGGAGTCAAAGAGATTGAGAATTTGCTATATTTGACCACTTACTTATGTACAAGTGCTCTACCACTTGCAACAACTAACGAGCAACCAAAAAATTCAAATCTATATTTATGCTGTGGAGGGGTACTGTTATGCTATAGTGTCACTTCACAAACCAACAGAAATTCTTTTTGCAAAGATTCTTATTATCTGTGGCAATATTATTTTTATTATAAATAGTAGAGTAAAAAAATTTCCACCGAAATTAAGTAAAGTAGTCCTAAGTTCAATCCCTGGTAACCGCTAAACATTTTAAACTCTGTATTGTTTAAAACAAAGCTTGTGAAAGAAACAGCATATTATTCCTTGCAACTGTATCCTAACAATTTTAGGCTGTTACAGGTAGTATATTTTGATAGTGAAATGGCTAGGCCACACCATTAATTTTCCCATCTCTGAGTTTTTCTTGTGTTTTGAAACAACAGTGCATGCATTAAACTGTAACAGGAACTTAATGCATTAGTGCAGGACTTGGAATAATCCACCTTAACAGAATTATACTAGTAGCAAATTTTTTACATCAGATACATATATTAATATTGCATTTTTTTATTTTATTTAGGTGGAAATTTACACTCAATTATTGAAGGCTTTAACAGATCGGTTAAAATCTAATGTCAATACTCATGGGTAAGTATAATATGATTTTTTCCTTGTCAGTGTTGATTCACCACCACCATGACAAGTTCCCTATAGTTCCTTTACTTATCAAATAGAGGCAGGTTTGTAGGGAGGGGAGGCTAAAGCATGGGATTCAGAGAAAAAAAATCCCCTTGTGAATATCAGATTTTTCCCCTTATAGTCAATTTGTTTCTGCACTGCTCAAGCTCGCACTGCTTAAGCTCTTCAGAGTAATAATGATCATCCACAATTCGTACGCCTTGATCTTCTTCAATTACTTACCTTTACAATAAGACCTTATAAACCACATTTGCTACTGTGCAACCATGGTGGATACTGTTGCAGTAAGTATCAGTTTTGATTTTCTATAGATTTGATTGAACTTTATAGTAGTCTCCCTCATTTTGTTTCCGCCCTTGTTTATCAGCCGCAGCAGGAGTCCATCCGAAATATATAATTTTCGTAGAAACTATTTGAGGAAATGCTGTATATATATTGATTACATTGAATTTATACAACACATTTACATTCTCTATTAGACTGTAGATCTATTTGCTTTGTTTAAATTTGTCCATATTTTACTTCTTCAGCTTTGGTTTATCTCAAAGGCCTTGCGAAGATGTGCGTTCTCAGCCAAGTTGTAATCTAACTTGATCTGGCTAAGTACCTCTTGATTATTGCTGTAGCAACCAAGTGGTATAAGAAGATGTTTCAGTATAGGGGGCTCCAAGGACATGTTTTTTTGTTGTTTTTTTAGGTTTAAAAGTGTTCATGTGAGACTTCACCTAGAGCTGGGCGATATACCGGTATTATCGTTGCACCGCGATAAAAACCCGACATCGCGAAGCGATATTTCAATTGCATTTGCACGGTATATTATCGTTTTCTCAGAAAACCGTTGGTACGGGTCGTTAAATTAATGCGGGAACTTCACGCGCATGACAAATTAAAGGAACAGCCGTTTTGTTGTTTGTAAACTAAACATGGCCGTAACGCGGTGTACTAGCAAAGTTTTTAAAGTAGCTAGCAATGGCTGCGAGTTCAAATTCTGGCTTAAGGAGGCAACACAGTCTTACTCCGGAGGACTAACTTTGGACTGGAAGCTGATGAACACGGCAAGCTCAGTTTGGATAAATTTTACTTTGCTTAAATATTATTTATGAAATATCGTGATATATCGCTTTATCGCGATAATGCAGGTAAGTATCGTATCGCCTGTGATTATCCAATATCGCCCAGCTCTAACTTCACCACATTAGATTGTGCCTAAAATTTATGGCTCCAGCCCCCAGAGCCCCGCCCACCCCCCTTCCTATGCCACTGTTAAGTCACAAGTATAGGTAGCTCAACGTTTTAGTTTTTCCAAAACTCTTTCTTTAACCCTTTAACGACGGATAGGGGTCAAATTGAAGACTTCGTTGGCGCTAAAAGATGAGTGTCTAGATGAAGCGCTGAGTTTTTGCAGAGATGAATGCTGAGAGCTCTGTGAAGACTGCCCCTTAGGAGATGGCACTGCTCAAAATGGCTCTTCATTGCTAATTTCTTATGAGTACCTCTCTTCTAGGCGGTGTGCTTCTCCATACTATTGATGCTACTACTACTCAGGCTGAACAGTAATCTTTACTCCATCAAGAAATATGTTTTGAACTATATCAGAGCAATTAAACATTAAGAAGCACTAGCCAACTTAAAATAACATGTATCTGAGCCATTTTCATGTATCAAACTGAGCTGATTATTTCAGTATGTATGATTATGTAGCTATAATACAATAAATAATCTATAGAATTTCTGATAATAGTAGCTAATTATGCTACTGTAAGTGTCTAATATAGTTACAAAATAGACGCCGACAACTCCGTAAGTGCAAAAAATTTTTTTCGAAGGGTGCCACGTTGTGCCTGGTTTTCCTATAGACGGTCACAAATATATAACAGAACCATTTTATTGTTCCACCCATGATTATATAGTCCATTAAAATTTATCAGCAGAATCATGTTTCCATGGCAACATGTGGTTTTTGTGGCTAGAGAATCTGAAAGCAAAACTAAAGTAGTTTCATATTATATATACATTGTAATAACAAAAATGTACGGTTTTTGAGTTATTCAGGATTTAAGCATTTCTTGTCCCCATAATTCAGTCTGGAAAGGGTTAATGATTTCAAACTTTTCTCAGCAAGGCTTTTTTAAATACAGTTTTTTCATTCCAGCAACTAGTATGTGACACTAGGTTAGTCAGATATTTTTCTTTGCTGCCTTGTAAGCCTTTTAAATCAATGGCTAAAACAGAACACGCAGTAGAGTAAATTTCAGGTAAGAATCTAACCAAGTTAAAGCACTCAAGTAACCTTCAGTAATTTAGCAAGGGCTGAATTTCTAACTACTATTGTTGGATTGTACCAGCAATGAAATAATACTGACTGTGTCAAAGCTTGGCTTCATTGTATTATAGCTATTGAGACAGAAAAAAAGAATGATTCATATTATTTACGGTTTGAAAAAAGTATTGCAAGTTGTGAAGGTAAAACTTACTGTACAATCTCCCATTTTTTTTTGTTTCTAAGTGTCATGATGCATTTAATGTGTAAATTTGTTTGGAACCACCAGTCCCTCCAAGAATTACATTTCACTCTTTAGATGCTGTCACATAGCAATGCCTGGGTGCCATTAGTAGCGCACTCCGGCTTAATTAATGTGTTTTATTTATGACAAAATTACGCTCCATTTGCAACAAATTAGTGCCCGTACAATGCAGCTGTGCGTCACTTACAATTATGCGCATATGTTTTGAAGAATAATTCTGCTGCAATTCCTATTTTGAGTCTCAAATGCATTGGACAGCATACCCAGATGAAGGAATAGATTGTTTGGACAAACTTAGTATTGTTTTAGTTAACCAAGTCGTTACTTTCCACTTGTGCTTTTATAATTCTTGGAAAGAGTATATTTGTCTGCTTGACTATGGCACTCTAATTACGAATAATATGTTAGTTGGCTTCAAATTGTTCACTGTATTTCTTTTGAAAGTAAGTATGTACCCTGCCACACAGTGGCGCTTGTGTAATATGTGAAGTAAGAATGCAGTAGTACAATTATCTTGCTCAGTTATCATTCTCTACCATTGGTTAAGGTTTCATAAGTTTTCTTCTCCTGCTCTGTTTTTTCTGAACTATCTCAGCTTTCTTATTCCCCTTCCCCCCCACCTTTCCTTTCTTCAGCTCTTTCTTCTCAAGCCATGGAGTCCCTTTTTCTCTGTCCACCCTCCTGCTTCTGAATCTTTCTGTCATCATTGTGGACTTGAGCTTTGTGAAGCTTTTGCCTTTTTTTTTGTACTTTTGCCTTCCTTTTTGAAACTGACCCCTGTCTTTACTCGTCAATTCCACCCGCTTTTTAGTTACAATTAATCACTCGCCTTTGTGCCTTCTCTTCCATTCTTTTTAAGCCTATGCTGCCTCACCTTGCCAATTTCACCCACTTTTTATTTTAGTTACAATTAATCGCCTCTTACCTCCTCTTTCGTACTTTTTTGAAGCCTATGCCACCTTCCCTAGTCTATTACACCTGCTTTTTAGAATTAATCACTTTATACAGAATGTGACGACACTTTATACTGAATGTGACGACATTTTACCCATCACGTTATTTATGATGATGCTTTACCAAACCGTTTAAGCTCATGAATTATTCATGAATACACACACCGTCGTTGTTACTGACACACAAGCATATTATTATGTAGATATGTATATTGTGTGTGTATATATTATACTTGTTGCATGTTTCATGGGGAACTCATGGTAGTACTGTTGATACGGTTCAATTAAGCGTGTATGTATTACGTATGTATGTATGTATGTATGTACAATGTTTGGATATATCCATACGTAATTAAATATTTATTATATATTTGATTGATGAAATACTGTCTTTTTTCAGGCCATATGATTTTCTATTCACAGAAGGACGAACAATTTGTATGGAGTTTATTAGTTTATTACCATCAAAAGCTTACCAAAGTCATAAGTTATTTCAAGCATGGAATACTAGTTTGTCCTTCCTATTTTATTGTGTAGCCAATTATTCTTCACTATGTGATGAAAAATATAAGCCAAAACTTACTGAGGAAATTCAGAAGTTGTTCTCTGTTGTTGAAGAAAGACTTCAGACTCTTTTCTTTCAAAGTGTACCTATACCATATAAATTCTCTTGGAAAACTGCACTTCGTGATAACATTCGTGATCTTCTTGTGGTAAGCTAACGTTTTGTTTTGGTATACAAATTTTTTTGCTTGAGGTTGGAAATACAGTAAAGAATATTGGTGGTAATTGCTGACTCTTATAAGTGATTATATATGAAAATAACACCCTTTTTTTTGCGTTCGCAGACAAGATTAGTAGCTTCTCTGCAATTAATACAAGTATTGATGAATATATTTGTGGGAAAGGTATTTAGACTCGACAGATGTTATTTGAAAAGTTTGACAAAGTAGCTTGCTAAATGTAATGTTTTTAAAATGTAGTGGGCATGTTGATGATTCGGCAGGATCAGTAGTTTTCTCTTATTACTTGAGGGTGAGCCATGGAGTACTTGTGCTAGGTAGGGATTCACAGTGAAGTAACATTTACACAAGCATGCTCTTTATATACATCATTTAACTAAGTAGCTGGTTTTCACAATAAGAAGGTGTAGCTATTTTCTTATAGTACAATGTAATTATGTACGTAATTACTGACATGGGGACCTTTAGGAAAATCCTTGACTCTCAGGATTTCCTTACACTAACGCTATACCCACTGGAAGATAAGGGACTCTTGGGAGAATCCTGGATTGTTAGGGTTTTTTCTTACTCACACACCCATTTTTCATCTCTCAATTTTACCCTCCATACACACAAACACCAGCACACCTTGGGATAATGAAGAAATTGATCATAAACACAACATGTATGCACACATGCACCCACACATATGTACACATACCGGAATAGTCAGAATGCTGCTTCATTTTCCCAGTGGACATGCATAGAACACACATTGACTAAGGACTGTCCGGAGAATCTGGATTGGGACTTGTCCATGCATTGAGGAAATGGATGATAGTGCAGGATTTCTGGCATATTGAACAATACCCAAATGGAAAGCAAGGTTTTGTATAATACTTTTGTGTGTAACAGCCTAACTCAGCAGAAGCATTAGGTAAATCAGAGTTCTGCAAAACGTATTATTATGCATAGCAGACTAAGCAAATTTATGAGTTTATTTTTAATATTATTGTGCGAGTGTGGATTATGGAGCATATTGTGGATTGCCGTTTTTCTATTCCTTGGGTGATTATTATTTCATGTTTGTCTAATAAACCGGAACTTTTTTTTTGAAGGATGTTTGATATGTGATTTAAAATTTTTTTTTTAATGATTACCTTGTGCAAATGTATTGCACTCAATCCCCTCTTATCCGGATGCCTCTATTACGGGCACGCCTCTTTACCGGGCACAAGTTAGCCACTCAATCAATTCTTACCGTGCAATTTCACCAATTCGATAACCATTACCAACTGTAGCAGTCCAAGCCGGTTATTTCTAGTTTCAGAGAGTTGCAGAGAAGCCTACTGATGGTTGCAAGTAAAAGAGGACTGTGCTAAAGGTTGAATAAAAGCCTGAAACTTATTGAAAAAGGTTGGTTCAACGTGTAGTTGGAGACTTTTCCTGAGTAACGGGCATTTCTAAGATATGGGCACCCTCAGGTCCCAAGGTGCCCGGATAAGAGGGGATTGAGTGTATGTGTAATCATCGTAGACACTTATAGTGCTGACAGCTTGATGAGGTTGTTAATAAAATGTAATTATTGCATAGCGGATCTGGGGAACAAACCTAGCATTTATGGTAAAGTTTGTAGAGTAGACTCTTATATTCAGGCTCCCTGCTTTCCGACTTGTTGACAGCAAAGTCAATTAACACGTGTTACAGTGTTCACCAGCTCTTACGAAGCTTCTCCTTATCGACACTGTTACTACTGTTGAAACTGTAACTAAGTTTCTTAGGGCGGATAGGGAAAATGATTAAAGGGGTAGTGTTTGTGGTACCTTAAGAAAATCTAAGCTACCGTAAGATAATTAAGTAAACAATCAGTGGAAGCTTTAAGTGAACTAAAACATGTCTGATTTAGCCATTCTTCCAGCCGATAAATGTAGAGCCACAGTCCTTAGGAATAAGGAAGAGTACCATTCTAAGCTCTCCCAGTTGATACAATCATGCACTTACAGACTTGTTTAAAAAAAGATCTAACTAAGATTCAGGAAACTGAAATAGGCCGTGTATTAAAGAACTTTGGAAGGGAAGGTAAAATTCCTACAAAACCTTCTATAAAATTCACCATGGAATCAGAGGAAGATAGTAAGCTACCTTTTCTGGATTACTTATTGAAGAGAGAGAATGATGGTGTGCTTACTTCCACTATTTACGGAAAAGCTACACACACAGATAGATACCTTCACTGTACATTTCATCATCTATTCATGTTAAGAGAGAATTGAGAGATTCTTGTGTGAGAGAGCTAGGAGGGTAACTAATATGAGCTCACATCGAGTGAAATTTGAAAGAAGAAGAGAAACATTTACACAAAGTACTTCAAAGTAATGGTTATGACAATGCAACCATAAGGGCAGGCTGTAAAGAGTTACCTTCTAGAGATTGCACAGATACTGAGAAAAAGAAAGGTTTGATTCTTACTATTCCATGCATAGCAGGATTGAGTGAGAGTATTCAGAGAGTGTGTAGAGATTTTAACATCAAAACAGCGTTTAAGTCGGGTAAGGCACTAAGATCACATCTTACTCAAGTCAAAGATGCTATACCCATAAGTGCCAAGTCATCCAGAGTGTACAGTATACCCTGCAGCTGTAGTAAAAAATATATAGGTGAAACAACTAGAAGGCTTGAGCAGAATGCTAAGGAACATCAGGATGCTTGCAAGAGAGGTGATGAGAATATTTCAGCTATTGCTGAACATGCTTGTCAGCTACATCACCCCATTAAATGGAAAGAGGTATGAGTTATACACAGAGCCAATAAGAATCACTAGTTAAAGATCAAGGAAGTTCTACACATACAGATGATACCAGACAACAAGTTAAACAGAGACATAGGTGTAGAGCTTCCAGGATGCTGGCCGTCTATGCTGTGTGCAGATCACCCTTCAGGGTATAATACACAGTAAGTGTACCCTCCAGCAATCTTGCTGTTTATGTTGTGTTTATTATGTCACCATGGAGAAGTTTCCTCAGTAGTTTGACCCCTGAAGTGGGATTTGGCAAGAAGTAGAAACATCAGGTTAAGTTTTAACTAACGTAATATTGGCTGCTAGAACGACAAAAATTTGCTATTATTATAATAAATTGGTAGTGGTAGTAAAGTGATGCACATATACAGTGATACAATACGAGGTATTAGATATGGGTAAGAAGTAAAGAACAGATCCACATTAATGCTGTTGAATGCTCCAACTCCAAAGTATACAGTTTTAGCTTTTAATAAGTGGTGTGTTGTGCTAATAGATTAAGAGATATACTACAATAGTCACTTGTTATGACCTTGAATTTATCTTATAATTTTATAGACTTTTGACAAAGTCTCCAAAATAGATTGTCCTACTCAGCTACAGAGACAATGGATAGTAGTGGTGAGGAATATTTTTTCAAGAAAAGTTCAAAATATAACCGTAAGTTATGATTTATCTTAGAAAATACAGAATTTATTACGACAGAAATAGTAATATGTTCTAGTTACAGTAGGAGACAAAATAAAGTTCCGAATTCCGTTCTGTAGTATGGCCGTAAAACGGTAGTTTGTTTTACTGTAGTTTTTATCGTTGCGTTCCATACCGTTTTGACTAAACGGACGACACCGTTTACTAAAATGGTAAAAAACGGTTAAGCTTTCCGTCGATTCACAGATATTTTCTAGCTAGAAACTCTTCCTTCTCGGGCTTAGATTTTTTACTACTGGAGGTCCATCATTAGCTAACAGAAGGCCTACGAAGTGCGGACCTCGTTATAGCTCAGTGCCCATCGGAACTTCGGTCTGCAGCTTTATTAAAGCTAGTTAAACTTTTGTACGAGCTTTTTTGCACTATCCCCATAGCGTTCAATGGTCACAATGCTGACATAGCTATGGCCCTAACATCGAGAAAACATCAATACTGTGGGGTGGTTGAATTAACAATTCTCCGCAAGAAAACTTAGAATAGGACGGCTTCAATTTTTTTAACCCGAAAAGGTCAGCCTTGGGAGCCTGTAAACAAAAAATTGGAACGTTTTATTGGCTAAACGATTTTTTATATTTCTTTGAGTGAGGCATGCATTGAATGAGAAAGATTACAATGGTAATACCGGTTGAATGGAATGGCCGTTGTGTACCAAATGGCGTACCGTTTTCTCCCGTTTTTTTTTTAATCTTGTGACAGCCGTTCTATGAACGAACGGAATTCGGAACTTTATTTTGTATTCTACTGCATTTTGAAAGAATGAGGTTGTGTAAATGTTATTACCTTTTTTATTGAGATGTGTGGAATAGTAAGTACATTTAGACTTCTGCACCGTTCTTAATAAGATATCATTTCAAGGTTATACACTAACTATATCATTAGAGGAGTCGAATAATACTTTTTAAAACTGTTCTTGTGAAATTATACATAAATACTTCCTAGTTAAGTGCTAGCATTAAGTGTCATTATTGATTTAGTATTATGCTTTTTCTTTCTTATCAGCAAAATTTAATCAAGATTCTTTCAATTCTAACCGTGACATAGTTGCTTAAGCATGTACAGAGAAAAGCTAACTCTGTTTATAGGATTTAAAAAGCGGAGTTTTTGGTCCAATATAATGTGTGAGAAGTGTTCTTTCTAGAATTTTCAATCCAAGTGGTGCAAAAAAAGTCCACATACATTGTTGCATGCACGTTATGGGGTTATATGTGGACGTGAATATGTGGTGGTGCATGCACTAGTGAAAAGGAAAGGAAGGAACAACAATAATTAGATTGAAACTTTTTCACTTAAAGGGGGGGTCTGGGGAAAAGCAAAGGAAATTTGAAAAAACTTAGTTGTCGCCAGGGAATCGAACCCAGGAACCCTGGTTTTAGCCACCAGTGCTCTAACCACTGAGCTACGAAAACCCACGACTTCCTAGACCCTCACATGTTCCCTTTATACTGTTGAGTAGTACCACTTGATGCAGTCTCGTACTCAACAGACCACCAATTATGTGCCGTCAGAATACCTTTTCGGTGTCGACCGGAAACACCTCCCCCTCTGGAGAGGAGCCATAATTAGTGGATTATCATCACAATAATCAAGTATTATTCGGTGGAGGTGTTTCCAGTCGGCACCGAAAAGGTGTTCTGACGGCACGTAATTGGTGGTCTGTTGAGTACGAGACTGCAGCAAGTGGTACTACTCAACAGTATAAAGGGAAAATGTGAGGGTCTTGGAAGTCGTGGGTTGTCGTAGCTCAGTGATTAGAGCACTGGTTGCTAAAACTAGTGTTCCTGGATTCGATTCCCCTGCACATTTTCCCCTTTGCTTTTCCCCAGACTCCTTTATGTGAGATAGTTTCAATCTAGTTTATGAAGGGTCAGAACTTGATTATTATGATGATAAACAACAATAATAAACCAAGTGGTGCATAATGTCTTCATACAAATATCCAAGTGGTGCATCATGCAAACCAAGTGGTATGGCACACTGTGTGTGAGACTAGCATAACTAGTACAAATAGAGATATTATGATTAAGTTTCGAATTTGGTAATTTGATAGATATGTCCTTGTAACCATTAATTGTCCATAACTTGTTATATGATTAAAAATTTTTATAATGTGATTTTTTGGTTATGATTTAAATAAAAACTGACAGTGTTGTGAAAGTGTGTGATGATAAAAAAGTTAACATGTAAAATAGAAGTGAAATTGTTAATTTTTTGGAAGGGGTGGTGGTGAGTATCAGTCATGAGTCATACTTGCGAAAGGTAACATCGATGAAGTGAACATTAATTTGTATATGTCACTTATCATAAAAATTCTATTTAACATCAGATTGAAGGTCCAACTAAAGATTGTCCTTACCACAACTATGTATTTTAGTGTTGGCCATAGCTTCAGGCCACAAATAATAAATTGACATGATTGTATCATTATCACATTTTGTGTGTATCGAGTCTAAGCCTTTCTTCTCTAAATATGTGAATGCAAGACAACAATAGTTCACCTGACAATGGAGAAATGATTTAAATACATAGTGTATTGTGTGTGTTTAAAGTTAACCAATGATAAGGACATGTTATCCAAGTCATTTTCGTTTCTTTGTGGTGACCAACCTTTGTAGGTATGTGCTTGTATTATAGGAGTGCTCTATATTTGTTGCCATATTCTGAACAGATACATGCATTTTTTTTGTTTGTATTGAAACTTTTAATAGGACTTAGAAATACTTACTGAAGTCTTGGTAGTGTGGGAAAAAATGGAAAGCCCTCATACTCTAATCAATGATGTCATCTTTGAAGCTACGATACAAAGTTTTTCACACAAGGTATTTCATTGTAAGAATTTTTGGAGTAATTCAGATTCACTTACTGATATAGATGTGCGAACGTCAGTTTGATTTTAAGTTGTATTTGCATTATAGAACATTATTAGTTAAGAAAGTGTATATTGTATGGCAGAACATTATTAATTGGTTAATTAAAGAACTATGGATATGTGTCCAGTGTACCGCTGCAGTAAACAAATTGATATTTGTATATGTGACTGGATCCCACAAAATCAACCATTTTCTTGAAAAAATTAGAAAGGCTTCTACAAGTCAAAAATTTATCCCCGAGTATAATGAGCCCGTAAATGTTTCCAGGTGATACTTCTCCGTCGCTGCTGTACAAAACAAAAACATTACCCACATTCAGAATGCTTCGTTCCTTTCACAAGAAAAATAAATTTTTAGTGTGACATTTGTGAAGTCCGGATTTTTCTCTGTGTCATTGGTACACCACTTTTCCCGGGAAATTTAGATCAAGGACAGCTGTTTTGTTTACTAACTGGACACACATGGAAGGCTTCTAGCCTTCAAGTTCATCGTCGTTGTTGAGCATATTACTTTTAGCAGCTGGCAGGTTTATAGCCTCAGTAATTCTCCCCGCCTGAATAACTGCCCGCTTTTTCGTAAGAGTTGTCAAGGTAATATTTTAATGATGTTTTTTTTTTCTTTCTAAGTCTGTTCCGACCAGCTAAAGAAGATGGAGTGAGGTTTTGAATAAGAAACACAGTCTACTGACACTGAAAATGTATATGGGAGTAGAAAGACACTAGTATTTATTTGTATTTTTAAAACCGTCTAAAAAAATTTTTTTCATGGCATTTTACAATGTCAGTGCATTTCAATAATCTAGCAAATGGTAAATATCTTGGGAGCGTGTCACATAGATTAAGCTACATATAATTGCTACTTAGAGGCTTTGTCACACAGTCGCATTCATTAAAACATTTTTATTGAATGTTTTTTTTTGTTTTTTTTGCAGGACTCTGAAAAAAATTTACGATCTTTGTATTCACGAGTAGAACATAAGGAATTAGTTGGTCGGATACTGGACAGAAAATTAGTTAAAGTTTTTCCTACAGATACTCTTGTGATTTCCATCAATAATATTTTGGAATGGGAGCTGTGGCCTTTACTTATATCGATACACAGTAAGTTTGTACACATTTTTTTTTTGTTATTTCTATTAAGTGTAATTTCAATATTGCTTATCTGTAGTTATTTGGCATATCTTGTTTAAACATATAATATATATATAATATATAATATATATATATATATATATTACATTATATATACACACAGGTATTCATACATACATAATTGCTTTCTTTTTATTGGGGGGGGGGTGAAAAGGGGAGGGTGTTATGAACTTTATCATCGGAATAATAGGGCCTACAACAATAGGCTTTTAACAGCTTAGAATCACAACACTCAAAAGAAAGGTAAAGGGTGGCATACTACGAATACAGCATGTTATGAATGTGGTAAGGTGTGGCACAATAAGAGATAATGATATACGTAATGCACAAATAAGTTCCACATCATTCGCCCCTCACTTTAAGAATTTCCGGTAGTAGCCGGGTTGTAGTAGTCAGGTGGGTGTCTCTGGCGCTGAGAACGTCGCAGTATTTTGGGTTCAACAGCAGGCATCACTTGCTCACTTGTGGGGGCAGGAGTTGGGGCAGTGTCAGCTGGAGTAACACTATTTTCAAGTGACACGACATCATTGGTAGAAGAAGTATCCTCTGAGGAATGTTGAGGAACATCCGCTTCGTTGGTGCCATCGGCTCTGCTTGCTGGCCAGTCGGGACGATTGCTGTTCTCAGATGAACTACTCTGTACTGGGGTTCATTAGTGTTCCCACAAGGGGCTAAGTGTCGTATGGACACAGTAGTGTCCCTTCCATCAGCATGTCGTGTGTGGGCATATTGTGGGTTTGCCTGTAGCAGCTGTAGCACACACATGACGCTTGAGGAGGACTGGACCAGGTGTGGAAAGCCAAGTTGGAACCGATCTTCCAGTAGACGATCGCCTCTCAAATCTGAAGAATCTCTCATGTGGTGTGTTATTAGTAGCTGTACACAGTAGAGATCTTATGGAATGTAGAGCATCGGGGAGCACATCTTGCCAGTGTGTGACAGGTAGTCCACGAGTCTCCAAGGCCATCCTTATAGTCTTCCAGATAGTACCATTGTACCTTTCTACTTGGCCATTACACGCAGGGTTGTACGGAGTAGTACGGCTGGTGGCCACGCCTCGACTCATGAGAAACTGACGAAGCTCTTCACTCATGAAAGAGGAGCCCCTATCTGAGTGGATATAAGCTGGCATTCCGAAGAGAGTAAAGAGCTGACACAGGCACTTAATTACTGTAGTGGTACTGACATCTTTGCAAGGGAACACAAACGGGAAGCGGCTATACTCGTCTATGACATTGAGGAAATATGTGTTCTAATTGTTAGACTTAATCGGTCCTTTGAAGTCTATATTTAGCCGCTCAAACGGTTAGGTGGCTTTGATCAGATGGGCTTGAACTGATGAATAAAACTGGGGCTTGTGCTCTGCACACACCTGGCAGGCCCTCGTCATCTGCCTCACATCGTCAATTGAATATGGTAAGTTCGTGTCTTCACGAAGTGAAACATGCGGGTAACTCCTAGGTGGCAGAGGGACTTATGGAGTTCGTGTAGGGCCCCAGAAGACGGAAGTGTAGCACAAAAGGCTCGTGACAAGGTGTCTGGAGGAACATTCTCAGCCCCTGGACGGTATACTATATTGAAGGCATAGCATAACAGCTCCGTTCTCCACCTCATAATCATATCATTTTTAATTTTTCCCCTCTGTTTGTTGTCAAACATATAAGCAACTGACCGCTGATCAGTAGTAATAGTGAAGTGTCGACCAGTGAGGTAATGCCTCCAGTGACGAACTGCCTCAATGATTGCCTTTGCCTCTTTCTCCACTGACGCGTGGCTTATCTCGGGGCCATGCAACATACGAGAAAAGAAAGCTACCGGACGTCCATTCTGGTTGAGAGTGGCAGCTATGGCATAGTCAGACGCATCCGTTTCTACCTCGAATGGAATATCCTCGTTAATAGCACTAACAACTGAGTTCGCTATGTCAGTTTTGAGACTTTCAAAAACAGTTTGGGCATCCTGTGACATCGGGAAAGTAGATGTTGTGGTAAGTGGGCGGATCTTCTCAGAGTAGCCCTGGATCCATTGAGAGTAGTGAGAAAAAAATCCAAGAATCCGACGAAGACTTTTTATAGTATTAGGGGTTTGAAGTTCCAAGAGAGGACGTAGACGATCAGGGTCAGGTCATATCTGACCATTCTCGATAATATAGCCAAGGATAGGGAGCCGCCGAGTAGAAAAAATACTCTTATCGTGGTTGTAAGTAATCTGCCGGTCAGCAGCCACGTCCTGGAACCGCCTCAAATTCTCGTCATGCTCATCCTGATCTTTCCCACATATGGTGACATTATCCAGGTAGGCAAAAGTACCCTGTAGATTCTCACTGGCGATAATTTCCATTATGATCCTCTGGACACAGGCCACCCCATTAGTCACCCCGAATGGAATCCGTGTAAACTGAAACAGTGCATCCCCTGCCTGGAAAGCAGTGTAGGGCCTGTCGCTCTCTTTGATACTGACCTGATGATAAGCACTACGTAAGTCGATGGTGCTAAACACTCTGTATTGGGCAATGGCATTTATGGTATCATCAATCCATGGTAATGAGTACGCATCTAAGAGAGTAAAACGGTTGATAGTTTGTGAATAATCAATAACCATTCTTGTCTTATGATTCTCGTTACGAGTTACCACAACTTGTGCTCTCCAGGGCGAGTTACTTGGCTCAATAATTCCTTCAGCAAGTAGGCGCTGCACTTCGGAATCGATAAATTTCCTGTCTTCATGGCTATATCTTCGCGACTTTGTAGCAATTGGATGAACATCAGATGACAGATTGGCAAACAGGTCTGGCGATTTTACCTTCAAAGTAGTCAGACCACAGACCACGAGAGGTGGCTTTGGTCCACCATGATGAAAGCTAATACTCTCATGCTGTTCTTGGAAATCTAGTCCAAGAATCAAGTCTGCACAAAGACATGACAAGACAGACAGACAAAGATTAGAGTATGTCTTACCATCTAACTCCAAACTGAGTACACAATACCCCAGGGTTTTAGCCGAGAGAGAGGACTGAGCCATAGAAATACTCTTAACATTGGGATATTAACGGAGTTTAAGGGAATCAGCAAGGTAGGGATGAATAAAACTTTCGGAACTGCAAGAGTCTATCAGGGCCCTGACGCGCACACCATTGATAGTAACCTCCATGCTTGATTTGATGAGAGTAGGTGGAGTGGGAGAATAGATGGCTGCAAGTGTAGGATGCATGGATGCCACGGTATCTGGGTGGCTCACCGGGTTAGACTTGCATACCTTAGCAAAGTGCCCCTTTTTCTGACACTGCCTGCAAGTGGCATCTTTAGCAGGACATTTATACCGAGGATGTTTGTTATATCCACAAAAGTGACACTTGGGACCTGTGGCAGCCGCTATGGTGCACTCCCCATCATCCACAAACTCACCAGAATGTGGAGAAGATAGGGTGACTGTAGCGGCAGGGAACGAAGGAGGGTTAGATACTACGTAAGAGTCAGAACTTTTCTGAGCCACATCCAGAGACTGAGCCTTAGTAAACATGCTTTGCAAATCAAGAGTTGTACTCTCCAGTAAACGCTGATGAATTTAATTGGACTGTAAACCTCGGATGAAAGCATCACACACAGCCTCATCCCTATAAACAGTAGCTGTAACATCCTTGAAATTGCAGTCTTTCCCTAGAGTCTTGAGGGCTTGGAGGAATCCATCCAATGTCTCCCCGCTTTGCTGACGTCGGGTGGCCAACATATGGCGGGCAAACATTTCGTTGGTGGGCTTTATGTAGAGATACTTCAAGGTCGCCAGAGTATCATCATAGCTGTCACAATTCCCAATATACTCGAAGATTCGTGGGCTAACGTAATTGGTTAAAACCTGCAATTTATTGAGACCTTCAGCGGGGAGGACGGAAATGAAATTCTCGAAAGTTCGAATCCAGTGCACCCAGTCCTTCTCAGCCGTACTCGAACCCCGGATCGGTATCCAGCCTGACGTAAGAGTTTTTCCATGATTATAAGCTGTTAAAATTTTATGAACTTTATCATCGGAATAATAGGGCCTACAACAATAGCCTTTTAACAGCTTAGAATCACAACACACAAAAGAAAGGTAAAGGGTGGCATACTATGAATACAGCATGTTATGAATGTGGTAAGGTGTGGCACAATAATAGGTAATGATATACATAATGCACAAATAAGTGCCACATCAGAGGGATAAATTACATCAATGAAAATTATAATTTATGTATACAGTGCTTCCAGCAAGGATGAAGTGTGAAAACAGGCTGAATTACTTTTTTTTCTGATGTTAAAATGGCAGAATAATATCATCACCATTAATCACTGTCCTATAGTTATAAGTATTATAACGGAGCTATCCAGCATAACAATAATAATATTGTCACTTCTCTAACTTTTTGAGGTGTAGCTTGTTTAAAGGTTGTTCATGTTTCGATGAAACTGGCTATGGAAGTATTCTTATAGTTAAACTACATATATTATATAATCGAGATACTTACACCAGTTTTTTTTGTCAAAAAAAAAAGATTTGTGTTTCTATAGTTAGGTTGGAAGAGTTTTTATTATTTGAGTGTGAAGAATTTCAACACTGTTCTATTGCTGCAGAAACGTTAGATTGAGTTGGACTTGTAAATATCTTTATCCTTTTTTAAAGCAAGCTTCATGATAAAATGTTTACAAGAAAACTTCTATTTACTGCAGGTTGTATAATTATCATGCATATTATAACATTTATTGGTGCCTTCAGGATTTTTGATGCCTTTGACTAAGAATGAATCTTGTGTGTGTGGGGGGGGGGGGGGGGACGGATATAAGGCCTTCTAATAACCGGTGTACTTTGTGTTAAGATTGGAATCAAGCCACAACTATTAAATTTGTACAGTGTTTGTTACATTTCTTTCTAAGAGTTATTAATGGTGGAGTATTATTCTATTGAATGTTGTTGATATTTAGCACTGCTATTTTGAAAGGAATTTGAAGACTTTGCTGGGATGGGTTGCTTGCAGTGTTTTGTTTCTAGTGTAATTTATGATATTTTTTTTTGTGATTGTATGTTAATTGTAGGGAACCAAGTTATGAGACAGTCTTCAAGGTCTTGCCTGAGTAATCATTGTGATTTGATGTGTACTCTAGCATTTAGCACTCTTGAAAATTTCTTTGAAAGTATTTGTTCAGGGTCAATTACTCTAGGAGAAATAGTCAATATAAAAAAGAAAAAAATCAAAGTAAAAGATCTTTATTCTGCATGTTTTTCAGCTACTGATGAAAAAACAGTGAAGATGAAGTCTGATTTTAATAAAAAGTTAGATCAGTGCTTTGCTCAGGCACATTATTTTCAATATCACAAAGCATTATTGTCTTTATTCTGTGATCATTTATATAGAGGTCGAATTCAAGCTGGAGGTAAGGAATTATAGTGATCATGAAGTTAGTCAATTAATTTATTATCTACTCACAGATTGGAGCAGGCTACGAGTTGATGCTGGAAAAGATTATGATTGTATTAGTATACAGAAATTATGTACTTCTAGTGATGACAAATTTACAATTATTCCTTTTAAGGAGTATGAAGAAATCTTGCTTATATTGGAGGATTTTAAATCACTATTTAAGACCAATGAGAACAAATTGGCGCAGTACTTTTTTTATAATCTATTGAGAGATTCTGTTAAAAATCAGCCTATCTCTTATGCTAACTTTGTTGCTGTGGTTTGGAATCCTTTCTTTCAAAAATGTTGTGGGTTTCTGAATGATATAAGAAAGAAAAGCATTAAGTTGAAAGAAATTCATACCATTGAAAGGGATTGTACTAGTTCGGATCGATTGGAAAATGAGTTGATAAATTTATGTTGTGGTGTAGAAAATTGTCGCGAAAATAAACAATTAGAGAGAGATCATCGTTGGATTTCTGAGTCAGTAAAGCAAATTAAGACCTATTTGTCTATGTGTGATCAGGCAAAAGCTGCTGACACGGTTCTTGAAATAAAGGAGAAATTGAAACTTTCTGGAAATTTTGATATTGTCGAGTGTGTTGCACAGAAAGTGTCTGAAACTTTACAAGAACAGCCTCTTAGTTCCATTGATGTCAATATGGGTGCTTTAGCTTCATTTTTACAAGATATGGCTTCTAGCGAAGAGAAAAAAAATTGTATTGAAACATTTTCTGACTGCATGGATATTGTGAATTGGATCAAAAATGGTAAATCACTAACTAAAGCATTGAATACGTTCATTTAAAATTGTTTTTTGTTGATTTACTTACAGAGGTGGATGACTTGCAAAAGTTTGTTAATGTAGCCTTGCATACATCAGCAGGAGAAGGGGATTTTTCCAGTGATAGGTTATCAAACCTAAAGATTGTAGGAAGTGGATATGGCCCACTAATTTACAAGCTTCAAGAAGGATCTAGTTTTGATACTTTTAGATCACTTTGTGAAGAAGTGTGGAAGTCTTTGATACAAGCCCCAAAATTGCCTACTCTACTTGTAAGTTTTTTGTTGTCAATTGCAAGTTATTTTTTTATCTATTCTACTTTTTTTTTAAATCTATTGTACTGTTCTCTTCCTAGCTCATTAAGTATGATGTTAAATTGATTGTAACTCATTACTAATTAACAATAACAAAATGAAATTGACATGGTGACTGAAGTATTATGTAGTAGAATATCTTTTGTAATAGTGGAACACTTGGATTTTCATTTTGTCAGGGCTCATTTGAGGTAGGTAAAGTGGGTTTTTGCTCCCCTAAAATAAACCATTGCCCCGCTCTTGTAATCCTTTAATACAAACTTTTTAACTATACTATATGGAATCAGCATACTTTTGCATATTTCAAGCACTGCAGGTGTTTCTTATATAGCAGAATGTATCTGTATTTTACTCTCATTGCCCCTCTTAAAATTTAAGAGTTTTGGCCCTTCCTTAATTTGTTTTCTGTATGCAGCTCTGTTTATTGTTACTGCATACAGTTTCTATTATGATGATTATTCATAAATGATACAATTTTTAACTAGGACAGTTTTAACCATGGAGCAAGTAATGATAATCATAAAATTATATTAGTCTTCTGCAAATAAAATTTTAATATAATAAAAAAATTGTTTTTTTCAGTCTGTGCACCTGTCTCTGTCTCTGTCTATTTATGTTTATGTTATGGGACATAGTCTGAGAAAATATCCTGGGCACTTTAGCCCAAACCTTAGATTTGAGTGGGCAATATGTTATATTGTTGCCTTTAATCAACTAATTTCTTCAGGTTCACCAACTACAATCATGGTTGGTTTTCATATGTCTGTAAGTCCACTGGTTCAATCACTGAAATGAATGAAGCACCAAAGGTGCGAACCCTCAAACTATTATATACTAGCTAGCTATTACAAAACCATTTCAGACCCAAAGAATAATTTATTGGCTATTTTTATCAGGTACCAATATAGCTCGAGCAATGAAAATGGTAGATGTAATAAAGGAAGAATAAAAAAAGACCAGAGACACTCACTGGTATATATTTTTCAACGCAAAGCTCCACTTCCAGCACTCTTTTAACTTTCCCTACATAACCAAAATACCGCGGGAAGCAAGAAATTTAATTGCTCACGTGATGACGACGTGACGATAGGGGGCATTACTCACAAAAGCTAGTAGCTACGTGGAGCTGAAAACTTCACATTTTCCCAAGAATTCAGCCTGAAATTTGAAAGTAGCACAATAATAGGTCTTCAATCGTTGATCTGAGTATGTTAATATCCAGTTCATTTCAGTAATCTCCAAAATTAGAGTGTGACAGACTGACAGACAAACAGACACAAACAGATCAGTTTAATTTTTGGAAAGCCAGTTATCTATTAGCCGTATGATCGTAAGCGAGCAATTGTTTGTAACACCTCTTATTGTCACTCTGCATGCATGTGAGCTAATAAATTCTTGCTGCCCTCTGTTGTTTTGCTTCATAGTTTCAGTGGTTACTAGTTAGAATTCCCCATTGGTCATTGAGTGTCTCTTGCATGTTTTTTTTTTATGAAGATAAAATTTACATCTACCATTTCATTGCAAGAGGATTGACTTGCATAAGCTACATATCAACTAGCATGAGCTACATATAGACATTGATATTGCACCAAGTAAATTGTCTTTTGAGTTTTTGTAATAGCTAGCTAGCACTGTATAGTAATGCTTAGCATTTGCACCTATATGATGCTTTATTTAGAGTTGAATTTATTTAATTCATAGAAATAATATACATAATAGTTTATAAATACAAACTGTACTGGAATTCTTCAGCCTGAGTCATTCCTAATACTAACTGCATACCTGGTTATATCTATATTTGTGTTATATACGTATTTGTGTATTTTAGGAGTACTGTAATAAAGATTTAGAATGGTTCAAATCTGTAAAAGACACTCAAGCATCTGTTGAAGTGACTTCCATTGGGCAAATGAATAATATTTTGAAGTATGGTTGCTACTGTATAGGCTCTTTGAGCACTTCTGTATGTCATAATCTTCATGAAGTTATTCATTTATCACTTGAAGAAAGAGACCAGAGATTAGTAAAAAAGAATTATAATTTGGAAGAACTGCGTGATCTGGAAAGTAAGTTAGTTTTGATCACTGGAAGTAAGGCAGATCATCGAAAAAAAGTGGATTATTTTCTTGATGTAAGTTTTGTTCAAGCAACTAGGGATAGAACTAATGTCGTGGTTGATAGTAGTACAGTCAAAGTGTGCTGTATTAAGATTGCATAAATTGACGTGCATTGAATTAGTGTATGCCGTAATGTACATATAGTACAAATAGTATTTAAATTATACTGTGAAGTGATACATATTTAAAAAAAATGCTATCTTCAGCACTCTAAATTGTTTACTTATTGTATATCTGAGAAACACCTAGCAAAGTAATTTTATCTCAGAGGATCCAATAAATTCTTTATTTAGATACAAAGTAGAGACAATAAGGAATTATGCTGTAGTTAAAGCCTATTGGGATTCTGCTAGGAGAGAGCGGGGGTAGGGTTTTTCCCAGAGCGTACTAGCGCGGCGCTGCGGTGTGCTGTGGCGTGCTATTTAACACCTAATTAATTAAGACTTTCATTTTGAAAAAAAGTTTTCCATGTTGCATGTATTATGCCATGTGCTCAGTAGCAACATGATTTTAATTTGGTGGTGTTACTGCCGATCATGGATCTGAGGCACTCTTTCAATTGAAGTAGTGAGAGTAGTGGAAGTGAGACTGCAGGGAATGAAACTGCAGGTAGAGCAGCAGAAAGCAGTGATAGCAAAAAGAGGAAGGTTGATAGTGTTGACAATTTAACTGAAAGAAGTAGCTCTAAGCATGTGAGTTGGTTATATTCCTAAGTGGAAAGATGAGTGTGCTTGGCTAGTGCCTCAAGAGTTCCTTCAGATTATGGGTGATCAATTAGGGCGAGCTCAGCTTGAAAATGTGAAAAAAAATCCCCTTTTTATTCCATCATGATTGTTTAGTGTACAGATATTTCCGTACACAATGAAATGGCAATATATGCTCGCTGTATAAATAGTTCTGCTGTTATAAAAACATCCTTTCTCAAAATAGTCTAGCTTTTTAATGGTTCAGCTGAAACCATCGAAAGAGTGCGCTACCTTCAAGATAATTCCATATCTTTATCTATAGTATGTCCAAGTTGAGTTGGCCAGAAAAAGTTTTGAACAGAAGCAGCTACGCATCCGGGGTTTGCACCATTAGAAAGCTCGCGCCGAAGCGGTTAAAAATATTTCCTCAGTATACTCCAAAACCGGAGAGAAAGTGCTATTCCAAAACTCAATACAAAAGTTTATGGGAATAGAAAAAAACCACAGGTTATTCTCTCAAAACATGCTCGCTTTTAGTCACGCAGTACGGCTCAATTGATCACTCGGACTGTCTTCATTAAGAATTTTGTAAACAATGAGCGACTTCTCAAATTGCTGCTAGTCTAGCTTTGTATCGCGATTAGTTTAGGTTGCGAGTGTGGAAACGGGATAGACGGAGTGTCCTGTTGATGCAGAGGGTACACGACCACCTGATAGGATGTTGGTAAGATTATTTGTCTACCTTTTCAATAACAAATGCCATATAGCAAATACATTTCAGAATGATATAGCTAGCATTTAGCTAGCAACTTGTAAAACAGCCTTTTTGCCGTTAAATTGTGTGCTTGTCAAAGCTGTGCGTATGCCAAATCCTTTTTCTTCACTACTAGATGCCGTTTATTGTGAGAATTAGGACCAACTCAGGCTACACTCCACGTTCAACTCGGATCACAACTATATTTTGTGTATGTGTACAGCTGAAATTTTTATCATATTATAATAAATGAAACAATTGATAATTTTATTTAACAAGAACAACTAATAACTTTAGCTACTAGTTAACAATGCTGTACTGCTGAATCCTGTGAATATCAGAATACTTCTTGGGACACAGTAGGTAGAATCAACTGCTTTTAATCTTGTCTCTTTAGAATAACGTCTCACCAGTTTGTGTTTTCCATCTGCTGTACATTATCTGCACGTAAGAAACATAAATATAGTTGAAAACAGATGAGATGAGCTGTACAGCACCCAAAAAACTCCATAACTTCACTAAATTTCTTTCTTACAATAGTTATAGAATTAATACGCATCTGCATAACCGCCCCTTTTTCACGTGCAACGTTGACGTTTGCGCGCTTAATTGACTTGAATTCACATGACTAAATTGCTTTAGGTTAAGTGCTGAATGCATTCCTCATTTACCGTGCTTGTGGTGGTACCAATTCAACTTGGACATCTATAGTTTAGTTGGTTTTGGTAGTGCTAGAGCCATTTGATGGACAACACAATGTACACTAGTAAGAATTGGCTGTCTACTCTTTAGTCTAGTAGCAACTCCAGAAACAATACCAGTAATTCTTACTAGTGTACATTGTGTTGCCCATCGACTGGCTCTAGCAGCTAGTCAAGCTGGAGAAAAGGTATCATATCTTTCTACCACTTTTAAGCCTACATTATGGAAATTATTTAACTTTTATGAGAACAGTTCTGTGTGAATGAGTGGAATAAGGTTAGGGTAAGCGGGTTTTTAACCCACTCTCTTCTTCTTCACAACTTCTCTTCCCTACTTGCCTTCAACATGGACTCCATAAGCTACTCACCTATGTCACACTCAGTGTAGGCTTGCTCATCACTGGCACTCCCCACTCACACATAGCTTCCTCAAGATGGCTATGCCCACCGTTACCATCTGCCCCCAAACAGCAGCCTTTATTGTACTCCCATCTTGTACACTTGTCAGGACCTTTTACTTTGGAAGACATTTCCTGAGTGATTGTGTGCAAACACTTGGAACATTTTCCAGAAAAAATCGATGCCAACCCCTGTTTAACTTCACCAATCAAAGTGATGGAACTATCACAGTGAGATGCATGTTCATTTATCTCACTGGTATACTGTTAAAGCTTGACAACGTTTATAATTCTTGAATGTTACGTGCTCCTGTGTTCGCAGGCTGCTGAATGAAAATATTCACCCCAGGGCTACTCTTGAACTTGTGTGGCTTCCTCTTCCTGAACACATGCCTGTAGGTGTTCCTGTGATGCCTCTTGTTTTGCTATTTCCCATAAGCACAACCGCTAGCTTATCAGATTGACAGCGTGGAATATATTTTTCCGTGGGGAAAATTTATCATTCACCATGGTTGCATAGGGGATTCCCGTGTGATCTCCAACCAGCTGAAGGTTTCCAAGGATAAGCAACTTCTGTGTCATTTTTCCTATACAGTGCGTCCAACTTTAAGAGTGGATTTTTTTGAAACTACTGTATAGACCCTCACTACAGTCATTTAACATACACATACCTTTTCTTCATCATCCCTATAATGTTTGCAATAGTAAAACTGCCTGTTTAGAGAATGGAAAATGAAGAACAACACTTTTCTTATTCACTCTAATATATTTTACGCCATTTTTGTTGACGTCAAGATTTTGCGGTAGTTCGTCATTAAACGTAGCTAGTTAACGAGCTAAGGTCGAACGGTTATTTTCCTGAGCGGTAAGACGGGACTTTCCCTAACTGCAAGCGGCTGTATAGATTCTCATCATTCTACTAGCATCAGTAAGCGAAGTTGAAATCAGTCAGAATTGTTGGCTGGTATTACTTACTTGGAGCCAAGCCTATCCAAGAGGTCCTCTTTTTCAAGAGCTGAAGAAAAGCTGAAGGAGTTTAATACTCCCAAGACTCCCAGCATTCCGTATTCTGACAACATCAGGGTGATGCAGTTAGAGTCCTACGGGTTGTGCAGCTCCAGACGGCAGCTAAAACGCTGGCCGTGATAGGCAGTAGCGCCGTAAAACTTGATACCTAGGGCATGAGATACAACCGTAGCTAAATCAGCCATACCTGTGCAATAATTAGCGGTAAACTGGCGCCCTCGTGCCTTTATGACACAAATACGCATGCGCTGTTTTGTGACGTCGCATTTACGTGTACTAAAGGCCCACAACTCGCTCTAAATGTCATCAATTGATGACCCTTACCGTGCGTAAAAAATATTTTGGTGAAAAACAGTCACAACTCACTTAATTTTCAAGGTATAGCTACCAAAGTTATACATAATAATTTTAAGGCAATTTTACATCATGTGTCAAATTTTTAGAAATATAATTCAATAAATTCAAAACTCCTGGCTTAAACACTTTTTTCTTAAAATTTAAAATATTTCGAGATTCAAATTTCGTGTGCCCACAAAATCAGGCTCATATGAAACTTCAGGTATTAAAGTATCAGTATACCAAGTTATACAGATAAGGAAAAATAATTTCTCTTTTTTTCAGCTTAAACACTTCCAAATTCACTGTCTTGAAGCTCCCAGTTCCATCCCCCATAACCACAAAAATAACAACAAACCCACAAAATTGTTTTGTCTGTATGTTATATGACATTAATGTATAATTATACAAATTTTTAGCTTT
>WLWD01000712.1_pt1 | contig 59932 bp, 36 predicted proteins | sample 6712731 | NCBI WGS metagenome assembly WLWD01 (sample SAMN12718690, study PRJNA576275) | sponge metagenome | isolation source: marine sponge | host: Mycale hentscheli | place: New Zealand: South Island, Marlborough, Capsize Point | collected 2014-11-01 | reverse complement strand
GTATGGAATTGTTATGGGCGGTAGAATCACTTAAGGGTGCTGGCACATAGCAACGCGCGTGCACTGTTAATTGAGTTCCCAGACCACGAGTTGTAGTTCGTGGCTAGCCTAAAAAAACACTCGCAAGGAATTCCCGCCTTCAACTTCCTTGGGTATAGTTAGCGATCTTACTCGATCTATTCTTATGCAATCCCTTGTGGTCTGTTATATATCTGGATCCTGGGTTTTATTTCAGGGCTGGTTTTATTCTGGCAGGTCTCTCTTTGGTGGTGGGTTATCAAGTTGTGGCCAATGGCTAGTAGAAGAGTCAGAGGAACAAAGAGGAAACAGCAACTACTTGCTGCTAAGCACGAGAAAAGATGTAATCCCAGTAGAAGTTGATACACACAAAAAAATAGTTCTAGCTACCTTAGCTACTTGTACACCAACTAACAATACACTGTCTGTCATCTGACAAAATTACTGGCAAAATCCTAAATATTCAATTGCACATCTGAGGAATTATTGACTCCTGTTGTAGTACATAATGTAACTATATTTTTTACAAAAAAAATTGCAAAATTGAGATTAAAAAGTTTGTGTCAGGTTTATTATTGGTATCTCTGATATAATATCACAGGTCCTGCATTGGAAGTGGGCGTAGGTCCATCTGTGCCAATGAATGCCGGTTCGTCTGTGCTAGCAAGCACAGGTCCATCTGTGCCAATGAATGCCGGTTCGTCTGTGCCAGCAAGCACAGGTCCGTCCGTGTCAGTAAACACAGGTCCGTCTGTGCTAGCAAGCACAGGTTCATATGCACAATTCAGCGTAGGTCTGTCTGTCCCAGTAAGCAGCACAAGTCCATCTGCACCAGTCAGTGCAGGTTCCACTGAAAGATCAGGCATGCACACATATGAAGCAAGCACTTCCCCCGTTGTTGGTGGTACACTTATGGACTCGGGTCTAAATCCTGCAGGTACTGCTGAGGTGCATTGGAACTTGTACCTACAATTGCATTCAATAATAGCAGAGGTAAATATATTTGTGGCACAAAAAGTAACAGGATGTCTAGACAAACTTCACATTCAGTCGCAAATGAATAAGTGGTTAGCTCAGAAGACCCTGTATACCAATGCAGCACTACTCACCAGATCCCTTGGAAAGCCCAGCATCACACCAACACAAGCCAAGAACTTAGTCACTCAAGGCTTCGATCTCCACACTCTATTGCTTCTCCGTAGAACCAGTGATACCAAGGATGCCTTCGTTGCCTCCCTGAAGCAGAAGGGAGTCAGGAGCAAGCCGCTCGGAGAGAAGCTGTACAGGGCGCTCTGCTCAACTTAGAAGTCTCAGCCCGGGCGCCTTCTCTCCATTTCGTTGTCTGTGTTTATTTATTTTTTCAAACGGGCTCTTTTCAGAGCCACTGCATTCCAATAATCCGCGCGTATTCCTTACCTGCCCGCGGAGGGCGGGGCTGAAATTGACAAAATTGTGCGAGGAATGATTGGCTTGTTCTGCATGCTATTTCTGGCCATAAGTACGGAATGGGGGTTCAGAACCATTCTATTTTTGGAATACAGGTACAGAAGATAAAAATTAAAAAAATTACAGAGGGAAATTTCGTAATAACGGCCAAAAATGGATATATTTAAGGAAATGGTCGCCACAAAAATAAAAACAATGAATAATTTGAAAACTAAATTGTAAATCGAAAAAAGCTTCTGTAATTTTGTCGGCGGTGAGTTCCTGAGTCCATAGAGGGTGAGACCCCCAACTGTGGAGTTGAATTGTCGGGGATATTTTGCCATTTATGTTGGAGAATGTGACCGCTTATATCTGCCATAGTAGTTGCTTTGGACTTCTAATTTCTGGTAAGCCAGCTCCTGTGATAGTTTACTGTGAGGTCCACTGTATAGGATAGCCTGCAAAACTTAAGAAATATATAAAAGTAGGCCATAGCAACATAATTGATTTAGTTAATTGATTTGCGTGGGTGCATGCGTAGGCGGTGTGCCAGCACCCTTAACAGTCTCATTATTTATATCGTTGGAAAGCTCAAAGCAAGCTCTATACGGTAAAATTTGTTTTTAAGGGTTTAAACGAGCCTAAAAAAAGATATAAAAATAAAACATTAATTAATTTGATTAGCCGTCGTTGCCCGAGGTCGTCGACGCGCAGTTAAATTAAGTCCGGAAGGAAAGGGTTAAACACTTTTAAAGTTAAAAATTTTTTAACTAATTTTAAAGAAATATAATTGAATGGCTGGTGGCTACTGAGGTTCTCTTCAAAGCTGAGTTAGAACATTTCTTCGTCTTGCAATCCATCTTGTCGAAGTATCGGTAGACACTCATCACCACGTCTTTCGTCTGGCTCCACAGTCGCTTTCCCTTCGGCATACCTACAACACAACAAATCACGAAAAAGGAGAGAAAAAACTACAAAAAATACGTTATTACAACAACAATGAACTATGTTTAAGAGCAATAACTAAGCCTCAGAGAAACTCACAACTCAAGGAATGAGCTAAATAACTTTGCGCATAATTGCAGCTGCTTTCCATGCACGTTTTTTTAATTTGCACACGTGTTAACGCAAGTAAACATCACATGACTTAATTGCTTCCGGTTTTGGCTTATTGCATTCCGCTTTTCCTCACAATTGTGGTTGCGCCAACTCAACATGGACATACTATAGTGGTCAGGGCACCTCTGAGGTGAGAAATTCCAAGTCCTCAAGCAAACAGAGCAACAAGGCCAATTGTGCGGCCTGTGTGCTCACTACCAAACACATAACAAGGTCTGCTCCATTGTCCCCGACACTGGAGCAGACATCACTGTAGTACCTGATGAATTGCTCAGTGATAGTAGTAAGTTGAATGATGTAGTGCAAGTTAGGCTAGTGTTGGGAGTTTCGGTGGAACGCCCCCCTAGCTAAGGCCCACTTTGAGGTGGATGGTAGCTTGTGCGACCAAATTGTGATGGTGGCCGACGAGCAAGCCCCCAAGGACGTTGTGTTCTTTAGTGTCCCTCTGGAAGAAAACGAATCTGGAAAGCTGTTGTCTGCCGTCGAAGCTAGCCGTACAACGCTTGCTTCGGCGGGGCACTCTAGTGTTACCCTTGACAGGCAGCCACCATTTTCGGGTGATGTGGGGGAGTCGCTTAAGGTAGCGGGTGACAATCCCGAAAAGCGATCGGGAGGAGTTGTGACCAGGGCTGCTAAGAGCAAGCCCAGAGAGCTGTTGAGGCTGAGGAAACATATGTAGTTCCCCCAACTCCCTTAGCAGACTTGTCTACGGCTCAGATGGCCGAGAATGAGTTAGTTATAGGGAGTAGTGGTGAGGGATGCGTGGCTGAGGTATGTGACAGGCGCTTACCTTCTGGAGTTGCCGAGGAAGAAGAAATGACGGAGGGCTTAGGTTGTCCAGATTGGCTGAGGCGTCAGCGAAGGATGATCTTCGGAAGCTGGTGAGGGAGGATGAGTCGCTAGGTGTATGTAGGGAGTTAGCAGATAGTGTTAAGCGTGGATATGCATGGGTAGATAATCTACTTTTTCATGAGGTCCTCAACGAGGATGGTGAGGTGCTGAGAAAGTTGGTCCTGCCTATGGTGATGAGGCAGAAAGCCTTGTGAACATGCCATGACTTCCATGGGCACACTGGTGTGAAAGGCATGAGGTCTCTTCTGAATAAGAGATTCTCATGGCCTGGCGACAGGGGCACTGTCTTCACGAGTGTGGAAGGGTACGGCCAAAGTCTTACCCTTTATTGTTTGTTCCACTGCCACCAGGGCTTCCAGTAGCTACTATGCACGTTTCCCCCAGGACGTTCCAGATATAGAGGTTTTAAGTCTTATCTTAAACATAGCGTACACAGCAACAGAAATGAAGTGAATCACAAAAGGAAGCCGGCTAAACTACCTCAGACAGAGTCTTAAGTAGCTCAGCCACGAAGCTATGTGGGTGCTTTGATTGGCTAACTTCTCAACCAATGAGAAGCCTGATCCTGCCCGCCAAAATGCACACATGCACACAATAACAACTATACGTAATGCACACAGTTTTGCACACGACAAGCACACAATGAACAATTGTCCTCTGACAATACACACACAAACAGTTCGGTTCTTCATTCTTGATGATGATGATGGGTGGGGCCCGATGACTCCGTCTCCACACCCCCCTGGTTAAGATGGAGACCTCCATCCAATTCCTTCGGAACATCCATGACACACCCAGAATCCACATCTCGAAGAGGTCCATCTGCATAATCGGTCGTTCGATCCGTGTTATCCAACATCCGGGACAGTCCATCTGCGTGGGGAATGTCCTCCCCTGGCACGTATTCGACACTCTCCACTCGGCCTTGTAGCCTAAGTGCCAACCTCCACAATCTAGGGTTTAAACCAGATCTGGAGGACCCGCTGATTAGAGCCAGATTAGGCCTGTGATCAGTCCTGACCACTACCGGTCGTCCAAACAGGAAGACATCAAAATGGTCCAGGCACGCCACGATTGCCAGCGCCTCCTTTTCCGAGACCGAGTAGCGCGACTCCGCCCCTCTCAGAATCCTTGAGAAGAATCCAACAGGAAGTTCAACTCCATCCCTCAGAACGTGAAGACATCCACCCACAGCCACAGCACAAGCATCTGTGATCAACACAAACTCATCCGTGGGACACGGAACCGTCAAACACACACAATGACACAAAGACAATTTGAGCACATTAAAGGCTTCCTCACCCTCAGAAGTCCACACAATCCTTCCCAACGCCTCCCTGGTCGTCAAAGGTGTCAACACAGCTGCGTGGGTGGCAAACTCATTGATGAATCTCCGATAATATCCCACAACCCCGAGGAATGACTTCAACTGCTTCTTGGTAGTAGGAAGTGGCCACTCAGCAAGGGCGGTAACCCTGTCCTCAGGAACAGACATTCTACCCTCACCAACCAAGTGACCTAAATACCGCAACCTTTTCTTCCCAAACCTACACTTACGCAGCTTCACAGTCAACCCGGCACTACTTAGACACTCTAATACTCTTCTCAAGGCTATCAGGTGCTCCTCCCACGACTTTGTGAAAACCAAAACGTCGTCTATATAGCATCCTGCTACTTTCCTGACGTCCCTCAACACACCATCGACCATACGCTGGAATATGGCCGGCGCATTCTTTAGTCCAAAGGGCATTCGCTTGAACCTGAAACACCCCCATGGACTACCAAATGTGGTGAGATCCCTACAATTCTCTGCTACCTCCACCTGGTGGAACCCCGCTGTGAGGTCCAGGGTTGACAAGACTCCACAGCTACCCGCCCGATCTAGTAATTCTACCAGGGTTGGCATGTGATGCCGCACCTGGGGTGTTAACTCATTTAACTCCCTGAAATCAATACATACTCGGACTGAACCGTCAGGTTTATGAACAGGCACTATTGGGCTGCTCCATCGCGAGCCCTCAGCCTCCTCAATGACACCGTTTACCAACATGGTGTCTATGGCAGCTTTAACACCGTCAACTAGACTAAATGGAACTCTTCTCACCGGCTGGTTGACCGGCTGAGCACCCTCTACCAGCTTGACCTCACATACCACATTGTCACTGCAACCCGGTGTCTCACTGAAGGTATGAGGAAATTCCCGAAGTAATTCCTCTAACTGAGTAGGATTAAAACCCACACATGGTTCATCCTCCAACGTGTTACCTTTAACCACGCCCTTCTCCTCAGCATCCTCAACAGCGACCACTGCCCTGTATACCTTCCTCTCGTGATACACCTTAAGGTTATTGATATGCATAGTTCTCCCTTTCCCTGGTAACCCATCACCTGTCACCGAGTAATTGACCTCGCTGAGAACCTTAGCTATTTTGTAGGGACCCTCCCAACTACTCTGGAATGCCCCACATCTCCCTGGCACCTTGACTAATACACTCTGACCCTCAGCCAACTTCCTGTTGGACCTTGTTGAGTTCAGCTTACTCCTCTGCCTATCCTTAGCCCTCTTTCTCCGTGCAACACTCAGGTCTGTAAGTTCCTGGAGCCTATCCTGCAGCGTCTCGATCCACTTAGAAACAGCTACACCTTCACATACATCTTCCACCCACCCTAGGTACACAACGTCTAATGGCCCCCTTACATTGAACCCATACACCAGGTCAAAGGGGCTAAGCCCAGAGTCCTGATGCGGCATTTGTCTGAGTGCGAACAAGGCTAGCGGCAGAAAACGGACCCAATCCAACCCCTTATGGCTTGCCTTGGCTAGCATCGGCTTCAGCGTGCCATGGAACCGCTCTACCACGCCGTTACCCTGGGGGTGGTACGGCGCGGAAAGGATTCTCTCACAACCAAACAGCTGTGCTACTCTCACAAAAAGTTTGCTAGTAAAAACTGTCCCTCTGTCAGTTAATATAACATCTGGGAGACCCGTCTTACACAGTATTGAACAGAAAGCTTCCGCCACTTCTGTGGCAGTGACACCTCTCAATGGTATGGCCTCTGGCCATCTCGTGGCCATGCATGCATAAGTTAGCAGGTATTGGGCCCCGCCCTTCCCTTTGGGTAATGGCCCAACTACGTCAACCGCTATGCTCTTAAATGGCTCCCCAACCACTGGCCTCTCAATTAGCTTATGGGGTTTGTTCCCCGACTTATTGACTTTCAGACACACTTCACACGACTCTATGTATCTCACGACATCCCGGGCCATCCCAGGCCAGGTGAAAAGTTTATTAAGTTTTTCCCTGGTCTTTTTGACACCCAAATGCCCCCCGTGATCATGTGCGAGCCTTAAAATCCTAGGCCTATCTACTTCCGGAACCACAACTCGCAGTATTTCTTTCCCAAAGTCTCCTGCTATAACATGCACTAACAAGCCATCACGGATCTCATATCCTCTAAGATGTGAACTGGCCAGAAGCATACAGTTAGACAATCCCGGATCATCTTTCTGCCTCTGCTGTAAAGCCTTCTTCCCTTCTGCCTCATCTCCCACACTAGCATCTGGTAGCTCCAACTGCAAACAACTGTCATCGGCCTCCCCCCTGGTTAGACCAGCATTGGTACCGACTTTTACCCGACCCTCGCTCTGCTTGACGACCTCAGAGTCACCTGAGAGCTCCTTGGGTTCCACTACAGTGGGAGGTGGAGTCTTACTTGCCACCTTACCACATTTCCCTTTCCTAGCCCCGCCCTTCTTACTGGGTGCACTAGGAACTGCCACATCCTGACCCGAAGGTGTGGACTTCACGTCATGTGGGTCCTCGCTACCAACCACCACTGGTCCTAACCCCTTACCAGACCCGCTAGACTCACTCTCAGAACCGTTCACCCTATCCTCAGACAGAGCAATACTAGTTGCCACTCCTCCAGGAGGTGTGGTCTTACTTGCCACACCCGCACTGGAGGGCATGGTCCTCTTGGGCTTGGCTCTATCCTTCGACAAAGCATCACCTTTCCCTCTCTGCTTCACACTAGTAGTCTCAAGACCCTCACTCTCTCTCTCGAGTGCACTACCCACCCTGGGTGTTGTCTCTCTTACTACTTTAGTGCTACCTTCAGAACCACTTCCAGACCCAGGTAATAACCCAGCTACTCTCTGAGCTTCTTCCTCTAGTCTGGCTTGCTCTAATTCAACATCTCTGGCTTGTTTACGTGTGACAACTCTACACTGCTCTTCTGGCTCAGTGTGAATTAATGCACTGGTCGGAAGTGACAGGGAGTCAGCCATGGCTTTGGCCCCGCCCTGGGTGTCTGGGGTAATACCAGAATACCCGGCCCTCGAGGTATCTGCCTCTGAGGCCGCACCCAGTAACAGTTTGGTTGCTTCATTCTCACCTAGGGGTATGGCAAAGATTACCTTATCAGTCTTAAGCTCATCAGAAACTACAACCCGCAAGCTAAACTGTTTCCCTTCCAGGCCAAACATTACCTGGGCACACTGAGCTCTAACAGGTTCTCCCGCCACACCTTGTATCAGTTCGAATTTGTCAAGTAGTTGACATGGGGGTACGTATTTCACAGGTACAATAGTGACTGTGGCGCCCGTGTCTGGCACTATATCACACGGCACACCGTTCACACTTCCTCTCAGTGTAACACCTTCATTGTCACTCACTGCCCATCTAGTAGCTTTCACTTTTGTATCTTTATCTGTTTGTTTAGGTGTTTCACGTTCCTTAGGTTTCCCTCTCTTCTCTCTTTCGGGACAGTCAAAGGCTTTATGCCCTGGCTTCCTGCAGACAAAACATTTCACCTTCTTGTTGCTTTCCCCCAGTTTACTAGCTCCTTCCCTCTCACTTATGCCACTAATTATTCCTAGTTCTTTTAATACTAGTCCAGCTTCCACAACTTCTTGTAAGCTCTCACACTGCTGGTTCTTAATGGCTGTGGCTTGATTAACTGGCAAATCAGCGTACAAGGACCCAGTAGCAACAAATAGTGCTAATTGATCTACATCCCCATTACACAGCATTTTAAGTCTCTCCACCATTGCGACACGTCCCTTAATGTATCCTACTACATCACTCCGGGCTTTCCGTCGAGGTGGAAATAACTCTACTCCAATTTCAGCTAGACCCCTCCCTGTTCTTTTAACAAGGGCCTGCTTGAGTTCACTATAAGGTACTCTCGCCTCGACTAGTTCAACTATGGACTCCTTTGTCTTAGCTGGTAATTTCATCAATAAGACTCCTCTCCACTCCCCCTTATCTACTTTGAGCTCCTCCAACTCTGCCTCCAACCCCCTTAGGTATAGAGATAAGTCCCCGCCCTCTAGGTAACTAGGTAACTCCTTAACCCGGTCCCTAGGGCTAGCTCTAGATATGGAAGTGTCAGGTCTCCTTAGATTATCCCTAGACAAGTCCACAAAATCCCTCATCGAAGCTAACAGAGAGTTCAACCCACTGGTATCCACTGTCAACAACCCTCCTGCCCCCGCTGCCTCTGCTTCACTCGTTCTAGCGTCAGGTGGCCTACTCCTATCTCTCCTAGGCGATCCTAGGTAAGTGCTTCTTACTTCCTCCGTGCCTCTACCCTCAGACACAAGCCCCAAATTCACATCTCCACCCTGAACAAGGTCACCGCCCTCACCGAGTGGTGTGATGATCGATCCGTCGTCGTCACTCAGCTCTGGCGGGTCTCTCTGTCTCCGTTGCTTCTTGGGAGGCATTGGTCAGGCTGTGCTTTCCTCAGAAAGTAAGTCTGCACACACAGAGAAATAAAAATACAGGAATAATAAGAACAGTTAGGCGTATTACAGTAATGCACAAACAAACAAGTGTGAATTGTCAATTCCGGTTTCCACAGACTCAGTGCCCCCACAGATCCAGTGCTGCCTGCTGATGATGAGTTGTCTTCTTTCACGGCCGGTTGGAGAAGATTTCTTAAGTCTCCTTCAGTTGGCGGCTTCTTCTCGACCTCTGGCGATCGGTTACGTCGACGGTCGGTAGTACGTCTCTACGTCTCGGCGGTCTTGCGTCGAACAATAGGCGACGGTTAAATAGGCTGGGCGGCCAAGTTTTTAATTCGGCTCCAGTCAGGTTTGGTTGTCTGGGTGGCCAAGTCTCTAATTCGGCTCCAAACGGTAGGTTGATTTTCGACAGGCGGTGAGTTTGGCAGCAATACTTCGGTTTAGAGAAGATCCCACCGCTGCCACCACTTGTGGAAGGGTACGGCCAAAGTCTTACCCTTTATTGTTTGTTCCACTGCCACCAGGGCTTCCAGTAGCTACTATGCACGTTTCCCCCAGGACGTTCCAGATATAGAGGTTTTAAGTCTTATCTTAAACATAGCGTACACAGCAACAGAAATGAAGTGAATCACAAAAGGAAGCCGGCTAAACTACCTCAGACAGAGTCTTAAGTAGCTCAGCCACGAAGCTATGTGGGTGCTTTGATTGGCTAACTTCTCAACCAATGAGAAGCCTGATCCTGCCCGCCAAAATGCACACATGCACACAATAACAACTATACGTAATGCACACAGTTTTGCACACGACAAGCACACAATGAACAATTGTCCTCTGACAATACACACACAAACAGTTCGGTTCTTCATTCTTGATGATGATGATGGGTGGGGCCCGATGACTCCGTCTCCACAACGAGCAAGGTGTGTAGTAAGGTCTGTGAAATATTGGGGATAGATGTAATACATACCAGCCCACACTGTAAACCAAAAGGTGTGTAGTTCACACCAAATTAAGCGTGAATCACTTGTAACAATAGTCACACCAAAATATGGTGTGATGCGCACACCTCATCGTTTGGGTGTGAAGTACACACCAAATTTAGTGTCACCACAATCACTATGAACTCATACTTACATTAATGCTGAATTATTTTGTTACATTGATTCTAGTAATGCATATCAACATTTTTTTTCCAAAAAGAGATTGGTGTAATCCCAGATCTCATTATCTGACGACTAAAATCTTAGTCAACTCTCTTATCTAGCACACAAGTGTTCAAAACATTTATAAGGTAGATTACAATGATAATAGCATTGGTTTTTACCTGCACATGAATATAATTAATGTTCGGTAAAGGGTCCATGCTATTCCATTGAGTGTGAATTTCACATTAAGTGTGCATTCACACTAGGAAAAAAGTGTGAAGGACACACTATGCATAGGTGGTGGGCATCAGTGTTGTGGTAATTGCAATTGGTAATTGTAATTAGCTGTAATCATTACACCATCTGCAGTAATTGTAATTGTAATTGTAATTGCATACCTGTAATTGGCAAGTAGTTGGGGTCAAAGACCACTTTGGTAAAGGGTTAGTTCTAAAGCACATGGCTGCTAGCAAGAAAACTGAGTCTCCTGTGTTTGGTCACTACTGTGATGTGTCAAAGAGTGAAGCAGTTGTAGAAGGCAAATGTAAGGTCTGTAAGACCAAAATACGTGGCAAGCCTGGTGTAACTTCAAATTTTGTAACTCATTTGAAGGTAAGATACAAACAAGCAGGTAACTGTAATGCATGGCTGAGGTCATAACTTTGAACAGCTATAGCTTGGTATATACCAATAATGAACTAGCTTTGGTTATTAGTCATTTATCTCTATCTAGAGGTTATGGCTGGTTTCTTCTTTTTTAGCGCAAACATCCTGATGCACACAGTGTTTATGTGAAACAAAAGGAGGTAGTCATTGTGGGGGGCGCGGCAATCCAAGGAATGCTTTACCTCCTCGCACCTGACAACAGCGCAGTAACTCGCTGCCACCAGAGAGCTAACATAGACAACGATCTAGCCGCAGCCGGTTGCCTATCCAACGAATTGGTACAGTCACCTCAGTACTTAGACTTTAGTTAATGTAATTAGACTCTGGCGTAGTCAGCTCGGAGTACGAGTATATATACGGAGAGCTGACTCCTCCCAAAATAACGACAACAACCAATGAAATGACTACAACAACTGACCAATGAAATGATATAACCAAATAAGTAAAAGCACGAGTTCAACTCAGTACGCATGTGTGAAGATAAATATGAATAATGTTAATGATGTTAATAATGATGATCTTCTATTCCTGTAACTCTTTATTTATTTCTTTATTTATCTTCTATCTCTACTTCTCTCTTTCTCCATCATGTGGGGATATGCCCACATCTCCCCCCTCCAAAATAAGACTGGTGCTTCCTGCACTGACATCTGACGAGTCTCCACACCTACTAAGGTTGTCAGCAACCACATTATCTGCACCAGCACGATACACAATCGTAAAATTAAACATCGATAATTTCAAACTCCAATTCATAATACGTCTATTCTCTTGACTTTTCAACATCATCCCAATTAAACCCTTGTGATCAGTCACAACAGTAAAGTGACGACCATATAGGAAATACGCAAAATGACGGACACTCTCATAAACTCCCAAACCCTCAAGTTCCTGGGCACTGTAGCTCTTCTGGGCACCCTGGAGTTGTCTGGAGAAGAAGGCAACAGGAAGTTTCTCCCCCCTACGGACCACAGACAACACCGCACCAACACCCGTACCACTGGCATCTGTGTCTAGTACAAACACGTCACTCACACATGGAACATGTAGACATACAGATGCTGATAATGAGTTACACAATGCGCGGAAAGCATCTAACATAACACTCGTCCAACTCACCCTCCCAGACATCGCCGTAGACGTGTGAGGAGTGAGGACAGAGGACCATCGATGAAAACCTGGAACAAACCGACGATAAAATCCTACCAACCCCAAGAAAGCTCTCAATTGCTTCCTGGTTTGAGGGACAGGATGGTCCTTAATAGCAGCAACTCTAGCTGCAGGCACTGACACCTTGCCATCACCAATCTGGTGGCCTAAAAATTCTAGTGTCCTCTTACCAAACTGACACTTCGTTCTCTTGCAGGTGAGACCTGCCTCTCTCAATACCTCCAACACCTTCCTTAGATGACACACATGCTCTTCCCAGCATGACGAAACTACCAAAATATCGTCTATATAGACTCTCGAGAATTCATTGCAATCTACCAACACCTCCTCCATCAACCTTTGGAATACTGATGGAGCATTTGTCAACCCAAAAGGCATCCTAATGTACCTATACTTTCCAAAGGGACATATAAAGCTAGTCTTGTCCCGATCCTCCACTTTCACTACCACCTGATGGAAACCTTTGGCTAAGTCTATCTTAGACAAGACTCGGCCACCACCCACTTTCTCAACCATCTCATTAAATGAGGGAATATAATATGGTTCCTTGACTGTTTGCTGGTTCAATTTGCGATAATCTACGCACAATCTCAATGATCCGTCCGGCTTCCTGACCGGCACAAGAGGTGAAGCCCACTTGCTTTGACACCTCTCGATAATTCCCTGATTCTCCAAACTAGCAATTTCCTCTCTCACTTTCTCTCTAATTCCTAAAGGAACAGAGTATGGTACCTGACGAACGGGCTCTTCTCCTGTGGTCTCAATACTCATGACCACCTTGTCAGTGTTTCCTGGTTTGTCAGAGAATACGTCGTCGAAGTCAGACAGTATTGTATCTAATTCGCTCTGTACAAACCCTTCACACACTCCCTTCAGTACACTCTTGCTCTCACTCTCTTCCTCGATCACCACATCCAATCTGTTAATATTCACTCTCGCCTTAAAGCACTTCAAGCAATTAACATGTACCACTTTACTATGCTTAATCTTCCCTATTCTGGCAATCCGGTAGTTCACAGCTCCTACCCTCTTAATGACTAAATATGGCCCTTGCCACGAATCTGACATCTTACAAGTCATCCCAGGCACTCTATATAATACTCGATCTCCTTCCTTAAATTCCCTTAATTTCGTCCCTCTATTTAAATACTGCATACGGGATTCCTTCCCCTTAGCCATACCCAAGGCTGCACTATCCCTCATAGCTTCCAATCTTTCCGACATTCTCAATACCCAATCATTCACACTTAATTTACTCGAATCACACTCATATAATCCATGATATAATGCATCTAGGGGAGTTCTAACTCTAAACCCGTAGACTAAATCAAATGGACTAAATCCAGAATCCTTGTGAGGCATCTCCCTCAATACAAACAACACAAAATTGAGTTGATCCACCCAGTCAATATTCTCATCTATGCACTTCCCTAACACTGCCTTCAAAGTACCGTGCATCCTTTCTACACATCCGTTAGACTCGGGGTGATAGGGAGAGGTTCTAACCTTCTCCACCCCGAGCCAAGAACACAACTGGTTCATGACTTTCCCACAGAACTGTGAGCCCTGGTCACTCAAGACCACTTCCGGGACAGACGTTCTGGAAAATATACTCCAAAGTCCCTCAACCACTGCTTTGGCTGTAATGCTACGTAATGGGACTGCTTCAGGCCATCTCGTGGCCAAGCACACATATGTTAAAATGAAACGACACCCCCCTTTACCCTTAGGCAATGGCCCCACTAAATCTATGGCCACTTGCTCGAAAGGTTCCGACAACACCGGTCGGTCCACAGCCGGAGCTCTTCTCGGCCTGTGTTTGCTTCTTAGCTGACATCTCTCACAGCTACCACAATAATCTATGATGTCTTTGGCCATACACGGCCACACAAAGTATCTTCCTATTAGCCTGGACACCTTGTCCGCCCCCAAATGTCCGTTCCTATCGTGTCCTAACACAAGCACACGATTCCTAAGGCTTCTAGATAACACTATCACTTCTCTAAACTCTTCCCAACTCACATATAATTCTCTCACTAATACTCCCTTACTCCACTTAAATCCCCTATCATTCCTATCGGCTAATTCACGCCAATCGCTCAAACTAGAATCTTCCTTAATTTCCTTTATTAACTCCAATTTGTCCTGGCCTTCCCTAACTGGCCCTATCTCAGCAGCTATCTGTCCCAACTCCTGGCAAACAGAATCACTACCACGCAACCCCTCAAGAGGAACTGCTCTTCCCCTGACACTCTCCTCCCCTGCTTTCGCCTGGGGCTGGTCGGCTTCCGGCGCACCTTCAGCATCGTCCGCCCCGTGTCCCTCCCCCACCTTACTCAAAGTTTCAGGCATAATTAAGGGGTCAGGATGGCTACTCACAGGATCCTCGGGCTCGTGCACTCTATCGCTACCCTCACCCTCGGGCACCACCACATCCCAAGCGACACTACTTTCCACCCCCTCATGACAACGATCAGACTCAGCTTCCTTTCTAGCCATACTCCTTGTCAGGACATTGACTCTCTTACTCTCATCACACTTGTAGGACCTGATTGCCTCCCTGTAAGCCGTAGCTTCTTCCTCATCCACAAGGGAAACAGGCACTATACAGGCAACACCTACTGCTTCACTTTCATCCACAACTGTCTTCACGAGCTTCCTATAACCCCCTATCTCAAACTCACACATGAAACACCTGTGCGAGCGTTCCACTCCACCATAACCTCTCACAATTACATCACTCTCCCACACTACACCTTTAGGGACTAACTCCCTGGGAACTGACGCCAGTTCAGCACCGGAGTCAATTAGAATATCTGCATGAACTCCACACACCTTCCCTCTAGCAACATTCATGGGAACCTCGGACTCAGCACGTCTCAGAACAGACAGCTTCGTAGGCGGTTCTTTCTTGACTGGTGTCGTCCCCTTACTCTTCTGAGTACACTCGGGACTCTTGTGTCCCACCTTCCCACACACATAACAAGTTGGCACTCTTGCCACTAAGCTGCTCCCAGCTTTATCTCTCTTACACTCGTTGGCCCTGTGGCCTATCTCACCACAACTATAACACTTCACCAAAAATCCACTATTAAAACCTCCACGAACCCCACTGGTATTTCCCCCCACTCGATCCCCAACATGACCCTGGGTCTTACCCCCCTGCCCAAAGGTACTCACACTATCCTTATAATTCCTGTAGCCTCTGCTACTAGAGTCGGTAGGCCCACTACCCAAACTCTTAAAATAATTACCGGGCTGTCTCCCAGACATCCAGTCTTCAAGAGCGTCTCTTAAATTCCCCCACTCCCCAATCTTCTTAGCATCTACAAACACTTTGCCACTCTCAGGCAATACTCTCCTTAGAACTGCCAGTGCCACAGCTACTGTGCAGTCTTCCACCGTGTTACACCCTCGGAACATTCCACTCGTTGTCTTTACTAGCCAGTCAGCTATACCACCAGCTGTCATGGCTTTGAACATGTCACTATTCACACTAAGCAAATTGTTACCATAGGTAATAGCTGTCTCACCAACTGCTTTAAGCAAACCCTCCTTTATAATCTCGTAACTAGCCTCACTGTCTAAGTCTTTTGTCATACGTTTGCACAATGTCTCCGTTAATTTTGGGTACAATCTATCCCCCCAACTGTCTTCACTTACATCACCCATCCTCATGATCCTCTCAAATTTACTCAAATAGGCGTTCAATTCACTTCCCTCCTTATACATCCCTAAACCTTTCAATCTCTCATTTAACAACTCTCTCCTTTCCCTGACCCTTGTATCCTCATGCCTCTCCTTGCATCGTCTTTCGTCGTCCAATGTACGTCGGGTCTCTTCCTCATCTCTACGCCTCTGCTCATCTTCTTCCCGTCTGGCTATCAGCCTCTCCTCAGCCAACCTGTGCCTTTCCTTCTCCTGCTCTAGTACCAGTCTCTGTAGTTCCATGGCCTGTGCTCTCTCCTCTCTGTCTTGGGCATCCCTTTCCCTAAGGTACTGCAACAACGCAGCAGCCGTCGACTCTTCATCTCCCCTTCTCGCCATAACCGCTTCTTCCTCTGCTCTCAACACCTCTGCCTCAGCCTCGGTATCACCCTCTTCAGGACACTTCGCACCCGTAGACCTGATCAGATAAGGTGACCGTTCTTCAGTCACTGCCTTCCTGTGAGGTCGATAAGATCCCTCACCAGTCACTCCAGCAGACTTCTTAATCCTCTTCGTCCCCCTCTCACCAATCACAGGCTCCGTCATAGAAGGCAAGTATGAACTCGTCTCCTGCTAGACACCTATGAAATGTAAAAGAAATAATGAAATAGAGCAGGTACAGGTAATTAAAATCTCACAAGCACAACAAAATGCACAAACTCAAGTTCAATCGACAACACACCAAATACGGCACAACACCAATTAGAAATTAAGGTGACAATAAGGCTTTTAACACTTCGAAAATTTCACAACGAACAAACAACTAAACCCCAAATGCCAGCAGACAAGGCGGCCCAGCACTCTCCAGGTCCCCTCTGCAGACAACCCTCCTGTGCAACTTCCACCCAAACAATCCAAGGTAGCCCGCGTCGCAACACGAAATCCACCAATGTTCGCAACCGTCGAAACGAAACGAACGTGTAGCCTCTCCGTCGAAACGAGATAGCCGTTAGAATTTTAGTCCCTAAGTCGTAACAAGGTCCTGCGTATTTCTTGCTCCCAGTACCAAGGTAAGGTCGCGTCTCACTGATCCAAAGACCGTGGGTAGTTGGTTTTAGATGTTCTTTCTGAGTCTTCCTTCGGAACGTCTTCCTCGGAAGTCAGTGGTCCCTCAACACCGAATTGGGATCCCACCGCTGCCACCATATGTGGGGGGCGCGGCAATCCAAGGAATGCTTTACCTCCTCGCACCTGACAACAGCGCAGTAACTCGCTGCCACCAGAGAGCTAACATAGACAACGATCTAGCCGCAGCCGGTTGCCTATCCAACGAATTGGTACAGTCACCTCAGTACTTAGACTTTAGTTAATGTAATTAGACTCTGGCGTAGTCAGCTCGGAGTACGAGTATATATACGGAGAGCTGACTCCTCCCAAAATAACGACAACAACCAATGAAATGACTACAACAACTGACCAATGAAATGATATAACCAAATAAGTAAAAGCACGAGTTCAACTCAGTACGCATGTGTGAAGATAAATATGAATAATGTTAATGATGTTAATAATGATGATCTTCTATTCCTGTAACTCTTTATTTATTTCTTTATTTATCTTCTATCTCTACTTCTCTCTTTCTCCATCATGTGGGGATATGCCCACAGTCATCAATTCTGGACAGCTGATGCTGACTGATATAACAAGTAGTTCTGGTTCTGCTACTTTTCATTGTGAACTAAAGTTTGACAAAAATCACCCCCGACAGAAGGCTATAACTGATGCAGTGGTCAAAATGATTGTAAAGGATATCCAGCCAGCCTATATAGTTGAGCGAGAAGGATTTCATGAGCTTTTGAATATACTTGAGCCACGCTACACTGTTGTATCAAGGAAGCATATTCAACAGTCAATGCTGCCTAGTTATTGTAGCAAGGTAACAGAAGCTATCAAGTGTGAGCTGACAAGAATAGACACATGTAGTCTTACCTTAGACATTTGGTCTAGTAGACGAATGCATGCATACCTGGGAATAACTTGTCATTTTATCACCAAAGAGTGGAAAGCATTGTCATTGCTTCTCTCATGTAGCAAGCTTAATGGGCGCCACACTGCTGAAAGTATTCTTTCAGAATTTGAGGAAGTGGCAAGCAATACTGGTGTCTCTTTGAAGGTTTATAGAGTCATAACTGACAATGCATCCAATGTGAAAAAAGCTTACAGGGAGGGTCTGCCCGGATTTGAAATTGAACAGGATGATGATGATGATGATGACCATGACGAGGAGCTGACTACTGGCATTGAAGATCACGTGCAGCTTGACGAGATTGAGATTCCACAAAGATTGTCCTGCTTTGCTCACACTCTACAGCTCTCAATTAAAGATGGGTTGAAGTCTGCCAGGCAGGTCTCTTCAACTGTAGCCAAGGCTTCTCGAGTAGTGAATCATGTTCGTAAGTCGACAATTGCTACAGAAAAGATGGAACGTTTGTATGGAAAAACTCTTCCTGCCAAAAATGACACTAGGTGGAATTCTCAGCTGAAAATGGTGCGCCGAATTTTAGAAATTGATGTTGACAAGGTAGTTGAGAAACGTGAACTCCATCTAACAAGTTATGAAAAGGCTGTTCTTAGGGAACTTGTTAAAGTGTTGGAACCATTTGAAGAAGCTACAGATATTCTGCAGGGTGATACTTACAATTCAATCAGCCTTGTGATTCCTTCACTCTTGGGTCTGAAAAAGCATCTAAAAGATTTGAATATTCGTCATAGCAATCGCCTTGTCACTGCACTTGACTCCTCACTTGATGCCAGATTTGGCACCGTTTTCGAGGACCCTTTGTACATCTATGCTGCAGTGCTGGATCCCAGGTTCAAGTTAAACTGGTCTACTGATGAAGAAAACCATAAGAAAGTTATTCTCGAAGAGGCTGATAAGCTAGCTCAAGGAGTGCAATCAGACAGTTCCAATTCAGATGAAGAACCAGTAGCAAAGAAGAGCAAGCTTTTTTCTTTCATGGTTGTTCCTCATCATGTACGAAGCAAAAGGAACAGAAGTTGTGAACAGGAGCTGTTTCTTTATTTGCAAGATACCCTTCCTTGTGACAATCCACTCAGCTTTTGGAAATTGAAAGAAAATGAGTATCCTATTCTCGCTCAAATTGCAAAAAAAACTATTTTCTGTTCCAGCAACATCAGCTCCAGTTGAACGTGTGTTTAGCCAGGCAGGAAAAATTTTGACTCCACTAAGGAGCAGGCTTTTACCACATCATTTTGAAACTCTTCTCTGCTTAAAAATGAATTCTCAGTTTTTATAATTTTTAATGTAGATAGAAATAACTTTTCTCTTTTAAGAAGAATTGATGAATTAAAAAAAAATTACAAACTTTGTGGGCCCTATTACATGACCACTTATCCTGAGGAGGCGATGTGATGTAATTGTATGTAATTGCTAACAGATTTGTTGTAATTAGTTCTTAACCCTCTCACCGGCAGATAAAATTCAGTTATTTATTTTTTCTATATGAATAATGTTTAAAAATAAATATAAAATCAGGAGTTCAAAAAAGTACCTAGCAACCATATATCACGTGAAAGTACATGTATTGTTCAACATTTTTGGTCAAATTTGGTTGCTTAGCAACAAACCACAAAGTGGTTTTGGGACCACAATGTAACTATATCATCATAACAAAGTGATCTGTATGCTTCCAGTGCAATATTAGCAATTGTTTGTGCGTGATTAGATATTTTTTACTGTTATAATAAACAGTTATCTCAGCCAGCAATGCTGTTGCTCACTGATGACACCAGGGGAGGTGTGACTGTTTGCTGGGCAATAGCTGGGCAGAAGAACATCAAGAATACAAGAATATTTTACTAACAATTCCAGTCCTCTGCACACACTCACTCCTCTCTCTAGCCACATTCTTACTCATACTCTTCCTTTTTCATCCATTCAATACTTTGTCAACCTTTCTTCATGCTTTCAGCATAATCAGTATTACCATCATCTCAATATTCAGACCTTACAGAAGTAGAGACATCATCCTTTGAATGAATAGGAAATCCAAAGTAATTCAGAGAGCAAAGGTGGCTAAGTCAAATCATTACTCATTGCTGAGAGTTTGTAAGAAAAGAGTTTACAGCTGTGACCAAATTAGCGCCATATTCCTGGGAAAGCTTTTAGGCATAATAAAACTTACCGCCATGTTCCCGGGAAAACTATTTCTTACTTTTTTCCTCCAATACTGCGTAAATACAGTAGACCCTTACTAATCCGAACAGCATTGTTCCTGGGGTAATTCCGATTAGTGAAGTAATGAATATCATTATAAAACAATGAATATCATTATAAAATAATTGAATATGCAATACATTTTGTGAAAGTGAAATGACAATTTAAATACCAGTTTATAAGGTTCATAGCTAGACTTATGTGTGCATGTAATCAGTAATTTTCTTTTGCTTTAAATTAGTTAACCTTCTTTTTGTTCAAGCAAGTATTTAATACACCCATCAAACATTGTGATAGCTTCACTATGACTCATTGTAGTAACTGGCTCAGTTTCTGTCTCTTCAATCTCAGCTGATTCTGATTCGTTCACTACTGACTCTACAATCTCATCATCATTGAGGTGAGTGTAACCCTGATCATTTGTATCACTCAGTAGCCATTCTTGCACTTCATTATGAGTCATTTCCATCCCCAACTCATGCAATAATGAAGAACAGTCATGAAGAACATATTCATCAGAAGCATCACTTGCTGTGTCGTCGCTGCCTGTGTCCTCACTGCTGGTACTACTAGACAGAATCTTTCTCCAGGAGAGTTGAAGAGTTGCTGAACTTATCTCATCCCATGATGATGCAATAAGATTTATAACTTTTAACATGTCTATTTTTTTAAGAAAATCAATAACAGATACACCTTCATCATCCTTAAATAAAAGTTCCTCTAATAATTTTCTTCTGTACCTCCTTTTAATTGACTCAAGAACTCCCTGATCCATTGGTTGAATCAGGGATGTAACATTAGGTGGTAAAAATACTGCTTTTATTTTACCATCTGAAGACACCAATTCATCTTCATCAGGATGGGCAGAACAGTTGTCCAACAGTAATAAAGCTTTAGGCTCAACACCAAGTTCAGTTAATTTGATTTTTATCGTAGGAACAAACTCGTTGTGAAACCATGTAGAAAAAAGTGAACCAGTCATCCAAGCATTCTTTTGGTTGTTATAATAAACCGGAAGACTATCTTTACATATCTGCTTGAAACACCTTGGGTTTTTATATTTACCAATAAAAAATAAAGGCAGCTTAATTGTTCCAGAGGCATTAGAACAAACATTTATGGTAATTCTCTCCTTTTGGGTCTTTCTTCCATCTGCTGATTTCTCTGTACCACAAACTAATGATTTTTTTGGTAAAAGTTTATAATAAAGGCCACTTTCATCACAGTTGAAAATTTGATTTATGGTGTATTGTTTCTCTTCAATAATTTTGTTAAACTCTCCAATGAAATTCTCAGCTGCTGGCTTATCTGCAGAAAGTTTTTCTCCTTGTAGGCTAAGCTGACGAATGCCATGACGCTGGCTAAACCTCCAAAGCCAGCCATCAGAAGCTGTAAACGTTGTGGTGGCTTGTCTACACTCCACAGCTTTTTATGTAAATCGCGAGCCTTAGCTTGAACAACTGGACCTGCATGATAATGGTAAGCTACATGCTATTTTTGCTCCAATGTTTTTACAGGAAGCTACAGCTAGCTATATACAATTACAGTTTATAAAATAGACATGCATGTATAATATACCTATAATGTACCATGAGATTAAACTTAATACTGTAATACTATAGATAGCTAGCTACATGTAAACTATGAAATAAATGTACAAACCTGTTAGAGGTATTCCTTCTTCTCTTTTTTGACGAAACCAAATAAACAAAGCACTCTCCAATTCTTCATCCTGTCCCATTTTCATATTTTTCCTCGGTCGTTGAACTCCCAATTCAGTGGCCTTTCTTTTGTACCTTCTAATTTCATTCTCCTTCCGCTTAATGTCTGCTATAGTAGATCTTCCAATCCCATACTCCTCCGACAATAGCTTGTAACTCTTTTTGCCAATTTTACCAAGAATTTCTAACTTGGTTTCAATGGTAACACTTTTATGAGGCCTTTTTGGTAGCTTACTACTTGGCGGAGCAGCCATAGGAATGCCGCTACCGAGCTTTAGTGTCAACTTTACCCGGCGGTAAGTATTTTTCTGACTAAAGCATGCCCAACTTATTACGTGTAATACAAAAATTTTAATAGCGCACGCACACTCAGTTCTGTTCGGATTTGCGAGGGTTCGGATTATCGCGATTCGGAAAATCGAGGGTCTACTGTAGCTGCTTTTCTTACCTGGAATATCAAGTTCCATATCCTCTTTGACATTGCTGCTGGTATGTTCGCTACCTAGTGCTCTAGTAGCTCTCAAGTTGAAAACTAGTAGTTTCCTCAACTGGCAATGAAATGACAGCTTTAGCGAGCAAGTCCAACTCTCTATTCTCGACAGTAGTACCTCTGCGGTAGCTATATAGCTCCTGTACCCCTTCCCTCTCACGTTCGCAGTCGAAAACGTCGTCGCAGACAAGATCCACCGCCTCAGTTGCAGACAAATTTATCGCCATTTTTCGAACTAATGTTAAGTTTATTTTTAGCCCGACTACCTTAGTTACATAGTAGCTATTTCTATTCTAAAAATACATGCAATAGAACAACACATTAGCCGTGCTCTGGACGCTGCAGCTAAGCTTTAGCGTTTATTGTTTAGGGGGAAAATATTTTTTCCCGCATTACGTCATCCTTGAGCGCCTATAGGCGCTTGTGCCGGTGAAAGGGGTTAAAGGTGTAATTGGTAATTGAAATTGTAATTGAGAAGCAAAAATTTTAAGTAATTGTACAGTGCTTCCAACTTAAAGAGTGGATTTTTTGAAACTACTGTATAGACCCTCACTACAGTCATTTAACATACACATACCTTTTCTTCATCATCCCAACAATGTTTACAATAGTAAAACTGCCTGTTTAGAGAATGGAAAACGGAGAACAGCACTTTTCTCATTCACTCTAATACATTTTACGCCATTTTTTTTTACGTCAAGATTTTGCGGTAGTTCGTCATTAAACGTAACTAGTTAACGAGCTAAGGTCGAACGGTTATTTCCCCGAGCCGGTAAGACGGGACTTTCCCTAACTGCAATCGGTGTACTGTATGGATTCTCATCGTTCTACTAGCAGCAGTAAACGAAGTCGAAATCAGTCAGAATTGTTGGCTGGTATATTACTAACTTGGAGCCAAGCCTATCCAAGTGGTCATCTTTTTCAAGAGCTGAAGAAAAGCTGAAGGAGTTTAATACTCCCAAGGCTCCCAGCATTCGGTATTGTGACAACATCAGGGCGATGCAGTTGGAGTCCTACGGGTTGTGCAGCTCCAGACGGAAGCTAAAACGCTGGCCGTGATAGGCAGTAATAACGCCGTAAAACTTGATACCTAGGGCCTGAGATACAACCGTAGCTAAATCAGCCATACCCTGTAAGAATTAGCGGTAAACTGGCGCCCTTGCACAAATACGCATGCGCTGTTTTGTGACATTGCGTTTACGTGTACTAAAGGCCCACAACCCGCTCTAAACGTCATCATTTGATGACCCTTACCGTGCGAAAAACATTTTTGGTGAAAAGCAGCCACAACTCACTCAATTTTCAAGGTATAGCTACCAAAGTTATACATAATAATTGTAAGGCAATTTTACATCATGTGTCAAATATTTAGAGATATAACTCAATAAATTCGAAAATCCTGGCTTAAACACATTTTTTATTAAAATTCAAAATATTTCGAGATTCAAATTTCGTGTGCCCACAAAATCTGGCTCATATGAAACTTCAGGTATTAAAGTATCAGTATACCAAGTTATAGAGATAAGGAAAAATAATTTCTCTTTTTTCAGCTTAAACACTTCCAAATTCACTGTCTTGAAGCTCCCAGTTCCATCACCTATAACCACAACAATAACCACAAACCCACAAAATTGTTTTGTCTGTATGTTAATATGACATTAATGTATAATAATACAAATTTTTAGCTTTCTATTACACATACTTGAGAAATTATAGCAGAATTAGCAACCTTAACCAAAAAGCTAAAAAATCCACTCTTTAAGCTGGAAGCACTGTAATTGTAATTGATTACTTTACTCCTGTAATTGCCACAACCCTGGTGGGCATTCACACCACCAGTTTGGTTTGAATTTGGTGGGTTTTCACGCTATAATTTTTACAGTGCATATAGGCCCCAATCGAACGGCGTCTTGGAGAGATTCCATGGGACCCTCAAGCCCATGCTCTCCAAGGCCGGTGAGAGAGGGGTCAATTGGTCTAAGTTTTTACCGTTGACTCTCTATGCCAATAGGCAGGTGGTGCACACGTCTACAGGGTACTCTCCCCATGAGATTGTGTTTGGGAGGAGAGTAACAGCCCCTTTAGACCTCCTCTACTCTGGGTGGACAGAGGATTTGTATTCCGAGATGGAGGTGTCCGAATAGGTGGTACACCTCCGGTTGGCACTGTTGGCTGGCCACTCCTTTGTTACTGAGTCGTGAGTAAGTGAGAAGAGGTCTGACAGTTACAATAGAAACAAGAGTGATAGAAGGTTGGTAATGGGTGAGAAAGTCCTTCTGAGGACCCCTGGTCTACACTCTGCCCTTCAAGTGGCTTGGGAGGGCCCTTTTGAGGTTGTGGAGGCAATATCCCAAGCGACTTACAAAGTTAGGTAGGTGGGAGGCGACCATACCCGTGTAGTCCACTTATACAAAGTCATATGTGGAAATGAAGTTGTGCTCTTCAGCGCTGAAGAGAATGCAGAAATGGCGAGATGTGAAAGTAAGCAGGTGTTGTCAGAGGAATTGTGTGCTGAGGGAGAGCAGATTGGTGTATTCAATATCCATGGCTGCATTATGACATCAAACAAGATGCTGCATTTTGCCATGTATGCATGAGTGCTTCTATGGAGGCCAAGTTTTTAATCAGTACCAAAAGAGAACCAGCTTTTATTTCGAAGGGATTTACTTATTGGAAAGAAGGTGTTTCAGCTTTTAAAAAACACCAAACAAGTGCAACTCACAAAGAAGCCACTGAAGCTGTTGTTACACTTCCAAAAGAGTTATTAGGTGACATTGGAGAGGTTGTAAGTAGTGCACACAAAAAAGAAAAAGAAGGAAACAGAAGGATTTTCTTAATTATTTTACAGAATTTATCTTTTCTTGCTCGTCAAGGCATACCTTTAAAGCCATGACATTCACAATGAATGTCTTCAGATTATGGCCCTTCAAGTTCTTAGAAGGTTGAGTCAAAATATACGAGAAAGTGCTTGTTATTCTATAATGGCAGATGAGTGCACTGATGTTGCAAACAACGAACAGTTTACAATTTGCATTCGATGAATAGATGAAAAACTAGAGGATCATGAAGACTTTATTGGTCTCTATAAAGTGGATAACATTAGTGCTGAATCCCTTACTCATGCTATAAAGGATACGCTTGTTCGTATGAATGTCAGCTTATCACAATGTCGAGGACAGTGCTATGATGGGGCCAGTAACATGAGTGGTAGCAGGAATGGTGTAGCAGCAAAATTGGCTTTGGAAGAGAAATGTGCTCTGTATACTCATTGTTATGGTCATGCTTTAAATTTAGCTGTTAGTACTACCATGAAGAAATCAAAGGTCTGTTGTGATGCCATGGAAGTTGCATTAGAAATAACTAAATTAGTAAAGTTCTCACCAAAAAGAAATGTTATGTTTGACAAAATCAAGGCCAGACTTAATTCCGAGGGTGATTCAATTTCTGCTGTTGGAATCCGGTCGTTTTGTCCTACTAGGTGGACTGTTAAGGGGGCATCTATTGGAAGCATACTTGAGAATTATTCTGTTTTAAAGTTATTATGGGAAGAAAGTTTGGAGGGGAGCTTACTTGCAGATATCAAGGGCAGGATAATTGGCATGAAAGTTCAAATGTCTGAATTTCACTTACTATTTGGGCTTCACCTTTGTGAAAGAATTTTAAAAATTACTGATAATTTGAGTGTATCCCTTCAAGCTGAGTCTATGTATGCTGCTGATGGTCAGGCTATTGCTGAGAAAACTATTCAGACCCTAAAGGATATGAGAAGTGATAGTATGTTTGAGTTATTTTGGAAGTATGTGGAGTGCATGCAAAAACGAACAGATACTAATGAGCCATTGCTGCCACGAAAAAGGAAAGCACCAAAGCGACTTGAAATAGGAGATGGAGAGTGCTATTTTTCAGCAACTGTTGAAGATCACTATCGGCAAATATATTTTGAAGCCCTGGATCTTGCAGTTACAAGCATCCAAGACAGGTTTGATCAGCCTGGTTATGTGATGTATAAAAACCTTGAACAATTGTTTGTAAAAGCTGCTAACAAATGTGATTACTCGGTGGAATTTCAAGAAGTTATTACCATGTATGGAGATGATTTCAATGAAAGTGAACTTTCAACTCAACTTCAAATATTTGGTTCAAGTTTCTCCAGTGTATCCAATCAGAGTATAACCTTAAAAGAAGGCATCACATTCCTACGTAATCTTTCGTCAAGTCAAAGAGTATTCTACAAGCAAGTATGTTGGCTTGCTCGCCTAATTTTAGTTCTACCAGGTACAAATGCAGCTAGTGAACGGTCTTTCTCCACAATGAAGAGAGTTAAAGGCTATCTACGGAGCACAATGCAACAAACCAGACTAAACCATTTGATGATAATTGACATCTATAAGGATATTGTTAAAACAATGGATTTATCCGAAGTGGCTAAAGAGTTTGTTGGCTCTAATGAAAATCGACTGCGTGTATTTGGACATTTTTGAATGATTCACTATGTCCATTGTATCTATGTGTGTGTATCAATTATTTCACTTATTAATATTAACAAGTTACAATTACTTATAAGTAATGAATTTTATGACAAAAAGTATTGCCTGACCAATGAAAAATTGCTTCCGCCACCCCTGCTCAATAAGAGTATTTATTAGGTACTGAACAGAGCCTGATAACTGTTGCCACATAGAAAATGCATTAAAGTAAACAGGATGTGGCTTAGGGCAATATTTTTCCATATCACCTGTGTTCATAGTTATTACGTTGGGTTATTACGTCCCCCTAGGTTATAGAATTGTTACCAAGGTATTCGCGCATGAGCAGTACCTAATAAATTTATTATCCATTGGATACCCGAGAATATCACTCGTCTGATTGGCGGTATTTAAGCTCGTGCCTACGGCACTCGCGTAAATACTAAGCCAGCAGACTCGTGATATTCTCCTGTATCAAATGAATAATATATATGTATAGATTTCCGGGAGCTTAACTCGATTACACAACTCCGTAGATTTGGCTGCCCACTTTGTGGGAAATCTTGGACAGGGTAGGTAATAGTGCAGTGTTATCAAAGTTGGACCTGACATCCGGTTTCCATCAGATCCGGATGTCAGCGTCTAGCAAGGAGAAGACAACATGCAATTGCCCCTTCGGAAAGTTTTGCTACAATCACATGCCATTTGAGCTAAAAACGCCCTTGCCATGTTCCAGGCAGCGGTGTCGCCAAGTCCTTAGGAAACCCCAGTGTCACTCCAACACAAGCCAAGAAGCTGGTTACTGAGGGTTTTTGACTACCTGAGCCTATCACTTCTCCATCGAACCAGCCACACTAAGGACATTTTTCATGAGGGCCCGAAGAAGAGGGGAGTCAGGAGCAAGCCACTCGGCGAGAAGCTGTTCAAAGTGCATAGTTGCCAAGTGTACTTGAACATCCGGTACAATACCGCAATTCATAGTTGCCAACTTTCTAAAATGAAAAATCGGGATAGGCTACGCCCACTAATTAACCATCATGAATATCATTAAGATAGCATGAATATTGCTGAAAGAAATTAAGAGCCCGAGTGTTCCAGTCTGTGATTATAGAAGATAATGCCAGGGCTACGAGAAAATCTGCTAAGTCGTTGCTAAGCTTCGGCACGCTACTTCGCGTTGCTTAGGTTCAGAAAGCTAGCTATGGTATTACCGTGAAAGACACCTACAGAGATGTCAGTAATGGTTGTGAGTCAAACAGGAATGGACATACATACACTATATTTTGACAAGTGGAAGTAAACAACAGAAACAACTGAATTTAGCTAATAATCATGATCAGAAAGGAGTAATAAGTGAAGTTCTGTGTCATTTCTTTGTTCTATTTGATACTTTCCAGGTCTATTTTTCGCTTGAGAACACCACTGACGTCCAACAGTCTACCAAAACAGCCTGGCTATTTATAGCTACTTGTGTTCCAACTCTGGATCCTGAATATCACTGAATAATCACTAACCTCCTTGAGAAGACTTCAGCCATTCTTGATTCACTCACCTGTACCAATAATGATGAACTTTTGCTGTTGTGCTATTATTTCATACAACAATATTTTATTCTTTGTTTCAGTGTTTTCAACCAAGTTTATATGAAAAATGTTTTATAGTAACCACCCTTGTAGATATGCTGTACAGATAGCTATACCACTACACAAACCACTGATATCAAGCAGACTAACTTGCAGACTATTGTGTGCAGCTGTTGGCTAATAGTTATTAACCCCCTTTGTTGTAGGAATCGAGTATTTGGCGTTACGTGGACCTTAATAACGGGTACTCTATTTCGAGTATTTGACCGATAATTGGTTAACTCTATCAGAATTCCGGGAAATCCTATCCGGGGATTCGGGAAAGGCTAAAAAAACCGGGAAAGGCTAAAAAAAAACGGGAAACCGGGAAAGGCTAAAAAAATCGGGATAATCCCGGCAAAACCGGGATAGTTGGCAACTATGGCAATTATTAGGTCTGTAATGTACCGCACCTAAATTGTAATTAGCCTACATTTGTACCGGAAATTATTGGCCTGCCAGCAGACCTTCCTGCCAGCTGACTTTTCTGTCAGCTGACTGTCCTTCCTTCCCCTCGTGCTCAACATTACAGCAATATCCAGCTGCTTTATATGTGAAATTTGCAATAGCTTAGCTACAATGAGTGGAGCAGAACCACCTAACAAGAAAAAAAAGGCGAATGAATCACTTCAATGAGAAGTGGATTGAAGAATTTAGAGGGATTGGGAAGAGCCACAGAGGTATATTGTTACTAATCTATTTTGTTCCATGTAATGCCAAATACTGTGGCTTTTATAGGTAACACTTTTGCAAGATATACTCTGTGTTGCTCCGACTTTAATATCAGTCATGGAGGTCGCAATGATGTTACAACATATTAATGGGAAAAAACACAAGGCTTTGACAGCAGATGCTTCTACCACACAATCTGTGGCATCATTTTTCAGACCAGAGGTAGCAAAAAGTGTCATTGAGGCAGAAACAAGGCGGTCAATGTTTGTTGTTAAGCATAATTTAGCCTTTCTGTCTAGTGACCATGCTAGTAAACTGTTTTCTCAGATGTTTCCGGATGTGCAAGAACTAAGTGCACAGCCATAGTCAAAGAAGCTTTGTCTCTACATTTTCATGCTAAGGTCCTGCAGAACATGTCCAATCCAGAGTCCAAAAGTAAGAAAGACAAATCATGCATTATTCTCGTTAGGGTCCTTGATGCCGAAATTGGGAATGTCAAGACACGTTTCTTAGACATGCCAATAGTATTGGTACTGCTTCAAATATTTTTAGTGCATTAAAAGCTTCTCTGGAAAAAAATATGGTCTGGATTTTAGTAAGGCAATGGCATTTATGTCTGACACCGCCAATGTTATGAAAGGTTGCAGGTCTGGCGTTCAGAAGTTGAATGAGAGTCCTTCCTTATATGACATTGGATGTATTTGCCACTTAGCTGACTTGTGCATAAAGGCTGGAATGTCCACTCTTCCAATAGATATTGATCAGTTATTTATTGATATTTATTATTATTTTCAACACAGCAGCAAACGGAATCAAGAATTTGTTGATATGTGGCATTATTTCTACACTTGTGAACCCAAAGTCATTTTGAAACACTGCCCAACACGTTGGCTAAGCCTTCTTAGGTGCATCGAACGGTATTTCTATCAGCTTCCAGGTCTCATTTCTTGCTTTCTATCTGTGATCAAACAGCAAAGGTAGTAAGTATTGCAGACAGGCTTCAGAATCCCTTAACCAAGCCTCTTCTCCTTTTCCTCAAGCATGTTCTTCCTTTTATGGATCGGTTCAACAGGACTTTTCAGAAGTCCAGTGAAAACAATACTTGTGAATTATTTACAGAAATTAACCGGCTAGTACGAACTGTAAATTACTCACTCAAAACTCAGTTCTTGAAGTTGGCACCAACATCCATACAATTGACTTGGACAACAGTGCAAATCATAAGCCTGATGAGAGTATGAGTATTGGAGCTGATACATGGGATTGTGTTGCTGAACTTGAGGAGGAGATAGATGTAAAGCCCTTCTTTTCTGCAGTAAGGCAGTTTTATTTGGCCACACTTAAAAAAATGGTCAAGAAATTTCCATTTGGGGACATATACTACAAGACTTGGGTATTGTTCAGCCAAACAAAACACATTCATACACAGTGGACCTGTTCATCGACTGGCAAAACGTTTCCCTCAAACAGAACTATCATCACTTGAATCCCTTGATTCTCTTGCTCAGGAATTTACCGATTTCCTTCTTTCACCCAGTGATCTTCCTCCTTTAACACATTACAAAGACTGTGATGGGACTGAAAAACCTTGCCCTGGACCATTTTGGTGGAAAGTAGGAAAAATAAATACTCTTCTTGGAGATCCTAGATTTCCCAATCTGGCTAAACTCATGGCTGGTCTACTGTCCATTCCGTGTTCGAATGCAGACTCTGAGCGGGGTTTCTCGATACTTCGTAAGATTTACACTGACCAACGGTCGAATTTGGATCAGTCAACACTAGTTAGTTTGATGTCTATCAAGTTCAACAGTAATGATTGCTGCCACGAAGTAAAGCTTGATGACGAACTACTTAAAAATTGCAAAAAAGCCACACACAAAGCACTCAATATGTAAACTGAAATTTGATATCCAAATATTATTATGAAATTTGAAATTGGGGCGTGGTTTTAGGTGTGGTTTACAGAAATGGGCGGTGTTTGAGGTGTACCTAAAATTAATTTTAAAAAGTTGGCAACTATGAAAGTGCTCAGTTCCCGTAAGAATTCTGCTGCCCCAGCAGTTCGCCGCCTTCTGCATTTGTTGTTTCTGTGATTTATTTTATTTTTTCCAAACTGGCTCTTCTCAGAGCCACTCAATTACAAAAGATATCATTGACAGCTAAATGCACGTATTCCTTAACTTCCCGAAAGGGCCGGGCTGTTATGGACTAAAGTATGCGTACCAATACTTCTAGCTTCTGCAAGGTAATTCTTGTCATAACTACAGAATGACGTATCAGAACCATTCTAAATTTGGAACAGAGGTACATAAGACTACAACAAATAGAGTTACAGAGAGAGATTACGTAATAAGGGTACACAACGGAAGTAAAGTGTCAAAGTTTGTCATGAAACCACTACTGCAGTGCATAATTAGAAAAGTAAATTGTGAATCGGAAAAAGCTTCTGTAAGTTTGTTGGGCATGAGCTCCAAGGTCCGTAGAATGCTATAACGGGCACTATAGCCTTGAACTGCAAACAATAGCTCCCTCCGTAGGGTGTGAAATTGGAGGGATCATATCTTTGGTGTTTCTTGCCATAGGAGTTCAATTTTAGGTAAACTTGCTTCTGGAAGAGTTCACTTCACAGTCCACTGTATAGAGTAGGCAGCAAAGAATAGAAAGTATATAAACTTAGGCCATAGCAACATAATTGATTTAGCTAATGAATTTGCATGGCCGGATCATAGGCGGTGTGCCAGCACCCTTAAGTATCGGTAATCTCTTAGTTGAAGTATTCGTGATCTTTTAGTTTGGTGAAGTATTTTGATCTCTTAGTTGGTAAACCATGTGTAAATTCTTGAACAGCATTTTTCCCATACATTTTTTAATGGGAAACTTACACACCATACTATTATTGTAATAATACTTCTTTTTTTTGTCAGGTGTTCATATTTTTTATTTTTTATGTACATACAAATATTGTCAAACACTTTTTTGGAAGCTAAAATTATGTAATTGTTATGGGCCGTAGAATCACCTAACAGTCTCATTATTTATATCGTTGGAACGCTCAAAGCAAGCTCTAAGGGTTAGTGTATCTGTGATCTCTTGGCTTGTAAAGTATCTGTGATATCTTGGTTTTTAACGTATATGTGATCTCTTGGTTTTTAATGTATCTGTGATCTCTTAGTTTGTATAGTATGTGCGATCTCGTAGTTGGTAAAGTATGTGTGATCTCTTAGGTTCATAAAGTATATGTGGTCTTTTAGTGTATGATTTCTTATTTGGTAGTGATCTATTGGTTGGTAAAGTATGTGTAACCTTTAGGTTGGTGAAGTATCTGTGATCTCTTAGTTTGGTAAAGTATGTACGATCTCTAGGTTCGTAAAGTATGTATGTATGATTTTCTTTGTTGCTAAAGTGTATCTGTCTCATGGTAAAGGGTATATGTGATTTCTTTGTTAGTATATTATGTGTGATATCTGTGATTTCTTGGTTGGTAAAATATGTGATCTCTTGGTTGGTAAAGTATACAGTGCTTCCAGCACCGATTACCAGCCAAATACACAATTTTGCGTACCTCCGTATTTTGTCCTCTAAAGACCAAATACACAATTCTACATACAAGAAAGGGGTAATAGCTATCAGTCTACTTCTACAAACCTGAGTCTACCTCTACTCAGGTTAATACTGTTATAGCTATCTATATGCAGCATATACAAGTGTGGTTACAATATACAATTTATAAGATGACTTATTAATGAATTAAAGTCAATGGTTGGATGGATTTGGATGTTTTCATTGTTACTAATATAAATCTGAAAATGGTATGTGTTTTGTCTTCTAACAATTCATCTTTAAAAGTTGCTGTTAGTGTCCATTCGTGCTTCATTCATAAACATTACTCATATCTCTGAACTTGTCTTCTATTGTAAGCTCATAACTAGCATGGTAGAACTAAGCAACGCGAAGTCGCGGCACCCCAAGAACGCTACGAGATACCAAAAAATTTTGTAGCCTTAGGCGTCCTCCCATCCACTATCGAAAACTGGAGCATGCAGGACTCTCAATCCATTCAGCTATAGCAAGAACAAGCTTTTACCTGCGGCTGATCAATAGAAACATTATGTCCAAGCCCAATTGTGTTTCTCCACTACAAAGTCAGAAAGTTTCTTCTCCAGTACGGGTTACTTCCTTTTGTCATATGTTGTCACACATAAACATTATTTTCATCAGCTTCCTGGTGTGACAGTGCATTACCAAAAATGAATAAATCTTGGTGACATTTTTTTAAAAAGTCACATTGTTTATAACTGAAATAGTAACTTATATGATAAAAATGTGTATATAATAATAATATATAAATTATGCGTGTTGCAGAAGAATGACTGGTCAGCATTGGCACTCGGTGTGAGAAGCAACATCCAGTTCTTTAGTCCAAGTTTACCAGCTTCAGTGAACTCTTGGTTGGTAAAGTTTGTATAATTTCTTGGTTGTTAAAATAAGTATAATTTCTTAGTTGGTAAAGAATGTGTGATCTCTTGGTGGTTGCTAAAGTATGTGTGATCTCTTGGATGGTAAAGTATCTGTGATTTCTTAGTTTGTTAAAGTATTTATGATCTCTTGGTTGTATATAGGATTTCTTAGCCGGTAAAGTACGTATGATTTCTTAGCTGGTTAAGTATGTGTGATCTCTTGATTGAGAAAGTATCTGTGATCTCGTTTAGTAAAATATGTGTGATCTCTTGGTAAAGTAGGTATGATTTATTGGTTGGCAAAGTGTGTATGTGATCTCTTGGATGGTAAAATATCCGTCATCTCTTTGTTGGTAAAGCTTTAGGTTTGTAAAGTGTCTGTGTTCTCATACTTTACGAACCAAGAGATCGCAGATGCTTTATCAACCGAGAGATCACACATGCTTTACCAACTAAGAAATCATACTTATTTTACCAACCAAGACTTCATAAATTCTTTACCAAACTAAGGGATGACAGATACTTTACCAACCAAGAGAACACAGATACTTTACCAACCAAGAGACTTTACCAACCGTACATATTTTGCCAACCAAGAGATCATACATACTTTACTAAGCTAAGAGATCAAACATACTTTACCAACCATTGGTTGGTAGAGTATTTGTGATCTCTTGGTTGGTAAAGTTTGTATGTGATGTTTTAGTTTGGCATGCTCTTTAGTGTGAGAATCTCCAGAATGCATGATCTTTAGATTTGGTGAAGATCTGATTATCTGTGATCTATTGGTTAGGCAAGTATATATATATATATGGTAACTCTCCCACCAAATCCCACTACCATCAGCAGCTACTTTGACCTATAGGGTAGCTTTTGAACGATAGCTAAACACACATACACACACACACTATACTTGTTAGTATAGTATTTCCCCCCCAACTGGTATAGTACATAATAAATTATTTATAGAATACCAAAAAATATCACTTGTTTAATTAACCATATTCTGCAACACTTGCATAAAACTAAGTTCGTAAATGCTAAGCCAAGAGACTCATATTCTCCTGTATCAAATGAATAATATGAACAAATATTACAGTAGAACTTCAGAGTTACAAACCCCAGAGTTGTGAACTGACCAGTCAACCGAACCGCTCAATCGAATTATTAATATGGTATAAATTGTTACGGAACCCAGTTAACACGCATGCTTACTACTTCAATTCCATCTACTACTCTATTTGTCTAACTATGGCGTCCAGTTCGGGCAGTACTAGTGACAAGGTGGCGACAAAACACAAAAGAAATACTTTCTATTGAAACAAAGTTGCAAATATTGAAGAAATAGAAAAAGGGAGTTCTTTATCATCACTTGCAGCGGAATATGGTACTGGAAAATCAACGATTTTTTATCTTAAGCGGTTTCAGGTAATGGTTTTAGAGTTACGAACATTTCAGAGATACGAACATCTTACTTTCCCTAGGGGTTCGTAACTCTGAAGTTCTACTGTACTGTCATACTTGTGAAATGAGTCAGAATGATATGGTGAGATAATTCATGAGCAGGCTAATTCATTTTCACCAGCCAAAGGCGAGTACAGGTTGAGAGTGTAATTCAATCATTTCGTAATCATACTTTAGATAATAATAATTACATTATTATAATATGTTAATTATTTTCATTGGCATCAACTGTAATGTATTTTTTTTAAACCCAAGTGGTATAAAATGCATTTAGCTATATAAGTATTCAAGTGTGTACAATTGAATCAAAAGTGTTCATCTTTCTGTAAGTAGATATTGAGCATTAATAATTGTGACATATTAACGTTTAAGTCTTATAACTCTGAATCTGACATGGCAAACAGTGTGAGTGGAGAAGATGGGCTTGTTCCAACTCCTCTTCTTGACAGCAACTATATTTATATATAATAAGACAAGTGTAAGATAAAGCAGCGACTGACACATCCAGTAGATGCAGGAGATGATTGAATATCCATATAAACAGAATAATCACCAGTTTGGGAGCCAATTTTCATGTAGCTTTCACCACCAGTGTTTATTATATTTGAAGCAAAAGAACTGGCTATATAATAGGCATGAGACCTTATTGCAACATTTCCATTTGGAACAATATAACTTGAGATGAGAATTATAGCTAATAAAGCACTAGTTCTTAAAAAGCCTTTTTTTCCCTACCATTACTCCACCTATCCTAGATTAAATATCTAGCCATTCTGTCTGAGAATGAAACTATAAATGTATTCAAATATGAAAGTAATTAGCCAATAAGAAATATGTCACTAGTGCGAAACCACTGGACTAGTAACTTAACATGTTGTAGGCAGTGTTTTGCTTAATATCTGGGGGGAAATGCATATTTTATTATAGACATTATATATATGTATCTAATCAAAGTCTCACATTTGATATCTCCAGTGCTCCGTAAGATTTATCATCATAAACATTTAATGCATGTCAACAGTTCAGCTGTATATTTGAGACTTGATATAATTGTCAGATGTAACTTAACACTACATTAAAAGGGTAAGACTCTAAGCTCTAAGTTCACATCTTACCAAAGTGAACGACACTAATTTTACTGTCCGCAATCAAATCAAGAGGTAATACGCAAAGCCATAAAGCAGACATTTAGATAAGTTCAAATGAGATTATACGATGTGTGTATATATATATATATATTCCAATGCTAGATATCGTCACAATGTTATTTTTGGGTATGTGAATCATGAGATAACTCAACGTTACCAACCACACGGTGTTATCTCACACTGTATTATGCAAGCTCATTACCCTCAAACATGCTAGTAGTTATCAGGGGAGTATGAAGTATTGGTGCGGCCTTTATAACCCCACCCACCTAACAACACCTACTCATTTATTCAAGTAATGAGACAATACAGTGGTTTTTCTAACAAATGAATCAAAGAGTTTAATAAATTCAAATGTCACTGTAATCACACCAAATAATTCAGTAAAAGCCACATTTTATTATAACAAATGATTTTTATAACAATCAGTAGGTTCATGTCAAATATATAATGTTAAATTATAGTTACGGCTACAATGTAGAGTGTATATTATTAGAACAAACTGGTACAGCTGGGTGAGCAAAATGAACCCCCTCACAAACAAGTCTCAATTAAGAAATGGGTGTGTATACATATATATAGCAAAGCTCAAAGAGGTCAATGCGTGCCCACCCCCGGAAGCTACTTTAAAAAGTTAACATTAGTGCGTGTGCAAGAAATGTATGAGTAGTCAAGTCATGAAGAGAAAGCACTTTAAGTCTTGTGCTGGTATATCCAGTGAACATGTTTATATGAGTGTGTGTGTGTGTGTGTGTGTGTGCGTGTAAAAGTGTTCTATGTTGCTAAAGAATAGTACCAACAGACTAAAAAAATCGTTTTACTAACTAATATTATTAGCATTCATATTTAAATTTCAGTCAGACAGCTTGCTCACTATTTATTGGCGAGCGAGCGTAGCGAGCGAGACACTTACAGGGGTAACACAATTGAAAATTGGGGATGTTTGTTTATCAGTATGTATGGACGTACGTAAGGCATTTTTGTACTTTGACCCTCGCGTTTTTGTGTTAGTTCGGTGGTTGACCCCGTCCCAAACTTCACTAAGCAGAATCCTCTGTTTATCGATCAGTACCCGTATCACCCTAGAAATTGAATTGTTTACCGTTTTGAATTCTTTTACGGTGCAGTTAAAACGTGAAAACTTACGGGACTTCCATTTCTATTCGAGTTAGTGGCGGTGGTAAGTCAATGCGCTCTTTGGCATGGTTATAAGCCATACGCAACAGTATTTACTTGAAAATGCATTGTCCACTAGACTAACCGCGAAGGTAAGTCTTGTGTAGGTATACGTCCAGTTGTGTCAAAGCATTGAGCTTTACAGTCACTACTTAGCTAAAGAATATCACAAAGAAAACGATTATTTTGTTGTTGTTTTTTCCTTCAATTCAAACAGTTGCAGCGAGTTGTTACTATGGTACTGAAATCCCTTTACAGTGTATGCATAATTTAAAAACTCGACCTTATTTTCAGTAGCTTCAGTGTTAGAATTCAAAATCATTCATATAAAAGTAGTATAGTCTTTAGGCTCGCTCGCCATTTGTGCTCAAGCACATCACTAGTTGTGCTAAAGCACATCACTAGTAAATATACATGGCAGTATTCTCAGTTAAACAACAAAAATATGTACCATTGAAGATATACAAAACGATTCAGTAATTCTTGGCCGAAATAATGAATGTGCATTGTATTTCAGTTAAAAATATGTGTACACACACATAATATACATACATACAAACATACATATATACTTACATACATACACACATACATAAATACACTCATACATACATCATGGCACATCTAAAATATACTTTTTCATAATCTATTCTTTTGCACCCACAACGGTAATTCACACATGTTTTCTAAAGATAGCCTGGAAGAAGAACTTACATTATCTTCTGGACTGGACCAGTAGCCACCTGAATCTATTTCATCTTCATCTGGCCTTTCAACATTCAATTGTGTGGCCAACTTGGCTAAATCTTTCACAGAACTAGAATTTTGCTGGCACATTTGATCAAATTTCTTCATTAAATGCGAGTGTTTGCTCTCATTGTTCTGAAGATTAAAAACATGTTTCATTCTCATGTTATTAGGCCAAGTCTCCATCTGCTTTCTACAATGCTCATATCCAATAGGCTAAAATACACAAGCATAATTCTAACTCTTTGAATATACAAAAAATGAACATACCAGAATATTTTCGAAACTGCCAAACTGCAGAGTACCTATACTACAGAAAGAAAGCAAAATCATCCAGTTTCGTAAGTAATTAAAATGATAAAATGCGGTTATTTAAAACATGGTATTTAATAAAAATCACTTTCTAGTACATGTACACCAATAAATTAATCCGTATACATACATACGTAATCGTTTACCCATCAATTGGGAGTCGCATGTATTCACACATGCCATTGGACTTGACCAGTTCCAACTGACGTATACAAGACACATATGCAAGTCTGGACTGAATCTCCGTTAAGTTTGGAACCTAAGCACACATGTAATCATAGGAAACTGATATTCAAACATGTCCGAAACTGACTAACATAATACAAGCAACAGCTGTAAACTGATACTTTCGCACATATCAAGATGTATATACTGCTGTTTTCTTCCTTCTTTCTTTTTGCCTAAACAGTTCAGTTTTTGTGGTCTCTGGTTTTTTGTTGCTTCCCATTCCAGCTACACCTATTATTATTAGATGACTCACTGCGAATGCAGGTAGTTGTGTACAGCTACTGTGGAAGAGAAAGAAGTCTAGCAAAACTGATTCAAATATTTTAGACATTAGAGAGTCTATATTCTTTAGTACTAACACAACCAATCATGTAAACAAACCATTATAGTAAATCTTTTCCAGCACTTTATTTGTACATTACAATTTAATTTATTTCAAGTTCATTTGCAGCTACTTTATTATGACAAGCTCTTAAGTGCATATTTTATGTTAGGCTGTTAATAATTACCCTGACTTTGGTAGAAAAAGGATTGAGTCTATTCCAGAGAAGATACCAACCAGAGATAGTATCTCCATAGTTAGTCATGTCGTTATTGTCCACTGAACCAACATCAATAGCAATAATAGTCTCTGCTCCATGAACTGATATGACATCAGCTAGAATACCAAACACATAGAATACATCAATACAATAATAGTCTCTGCTCCATAACTGAAATGACATCAGTTATACAGTAGCACCTCAGAATTTGGGACCAAGTATTCAGTTCATAAATCACCGGTTCTTAGCTTTCAGAGGTTGTTCATTTTTACCCTTATTAATGTCAGTGCAAACATGTAGTTGGTTAATTCATGTGGTTATGTGGTTTGGTATAACATTGCAACAGAATCAGCACCTTTTGGGACAAATTCTAGTGCTGCAAGTTTATAAATGATTGAAACAATATATAAAATGCACATGATATTCTATTAGCAATGTTTACAACACAAATAAATTAAAGAGGTTAGAGTGTATAAGACTTCACATGTATGCCAGTAATATCATCAGCAACCAAGCATACTGTGTTGGGCCCTATTAGCATTCTATGATTATATCAAAACTATTTGGTATTCTCTAAAGCATGTTTCACTATATGTGAGGGGCTCTGCGAAAACCAGGTGTTTCCCTAAAAATTCAAAATTGAGATTTAGGCATTTTCAGAAAAATCATACCTTCTGCTTTAAAATAAGCTATTTGCCGCCGGCGTGCGCTTGAGCGTTTTAAACTTACACGCGTTTGAAGTCGGTAACTTCAAAATGTTTATTGTTCGTGACACTCCAATTGGAAATTCGAGGAGAATGGCTAACTTTAGAGTTCTCATTTTTGACATGCTCACTTGCCAAGAAAACGATCACTTTAGAAAATGAAACTTGGCAGAGAGCTAGACAAAGGTTAGAAGTTTATAATTATGGAAAAAAATAAAATACAAAATAATTCACTTTTTTCATACTTTTAGCCGTAATGTACAATTGTGTTTTTAGGGAAATGTCTGGTTTTCGCAGAGCAGCTCACATATAACTTAATAGTGGCCTCTGATTCTGAAGTGTCTTTGTGTTCTCCAGCTCATCTTCACTGCTCTCATCATAATTTAATTTATACATACTAGATATCTGAAACATAAAGTCAGCTTCCCAATCATTCCTTCCATTCCTACACAAACACCTACTTCATCTTCAGCATCATTACTTCAACGACAGCCAGAGAATGATGAAGATATCGGCACTCAGTTGCTGTTTCGAATGAGGGTATCATTGTGGGACATACCCTGCATAAACTAGCACCTGTAGTAGAAAATTTCCTAAGAAAAGGAATAAACAAAGCCTTTGCAGAAGTGACTGGAGTAAAAGAGAACAAGGGAGCCGGCTATGGAATAGAAATACCGTGTGTTTATAGACTGTATGGACCTAAAGCATATTGTTACTAACTAAAGGAACTTATTACAAGCTTGTAAATATATCATTCTTCATAGCTGTAGACATTTGATTCTAATTGTGAGATGCAAAGTAGAAGAGGTGCAGTCTTATTTGTTCATTGTAGGATACAAGATAGAAGCAGTGTAGTCTCATTCGCAATAAAGAGGCTCATAATGCATTGCTAGAATCTGTTGGGGGTGCTGCCTGGGTTCACTATTCAGAAATTGGTGGTGTTTCCTTTATGAGGTGCTAGGCCATACGTTTTCTATTGGATAAATAGAGGTGATACACTTGTTAGAGAATTCGCTAACAGAGGTTCTACTGTAATACCAAACACATTGAATAAATCCATAGCATCAACCACCAATACCAAATAGTGTGTGGTAGGTCAGGATGTCCTTTTAGAAACGTATGCCGCCTATCCTTGCCGATTCCACCCCGATTTACAACTAATCTCCTTTTTGCCTTCTCTTTCATATTTCCTTCCTTTTTGAAACTCATGCCACCTTTCCTTGTTTATTCCACCCGCATTTTAGTTACAATTAATCGCCCTCTAAGGAATGTGACATTTTACCCATTCAGGTAAGGATAATGTTATACCAAACTGTGTATGCTCATGAATTATTCATAATACACACCGTCAATCATTGCTGACACACAAGCATATTATTATATAGATAATAATAATAATAATGGTGAGAAGCTGTCCCTACCTGGGAGATTGTTGACATATCCACCATCAAGAAGCAAATGACCATCCACAGGATCACATAATGGTGGCAAGTATCCTGATAGAGACATGCTAGCCCGCACATAACGCCATAAACTACCTGAACTGTGAACTCGCATCTTCGACTCTGTTATATCCGTGGTCACACAATAATAAGGCAGCCATAAATCCTATCAATACACAAATCTATAATATTAGATCATTTTCTGCACACTCTCCTTTAACATGTACAGTAGGAGACAAAATAAAGCATAGTACGGCCGTAAAACGATAGTCTTTTTACCGTAGTTTTTATTGTTGCATTCTGTACCGTTTTGACTAAACGGCCGACACTGTATATTAAAACGGTAAAAAAAGGTTAAGCTTTTCTGTCAATTCACTGATATTTTCTATCTAGAAACTCTTCCATAGCTATATAAGCTAGCTAGGGCTTTGTATCGCCTGTTAAACGCTATGGGTAGTGCAAAAAAGCTCGTACAAAAATTTAACGCTTCAATAAAGCTGCAGATCAACGTTTCGGCGGGCACACAGCTATAACGAGGTCCACACTTCATAGATCTTCTTTTAGCTACTGATGGACTTCCAGTAGTAAAAAATTTAAGCATGACAAGGCCCTAACATCGAGAAAACATCAATACTGTGTGGTAGTTGAGCTAACAATTCTCTGCAAGACAAGGATGGCTTCAATTTTTTTTACCTGGAAAGCTCCGCTTAACAGGAACCTGTAAACAAAAAATCAGAACGTTTTATTTGACCGTTTCCCCCCGTTTTTTAATTGTGCAACAGCTGTTCTACGGAACAGAATTTGGAACTTTATTTTGTAAAAAATATTTTAACCCTTTCACCGCCATAACCGCTGTACGGCGGTTTGAAGTAATGCCTTGGGAAAATCGTTGTGCATTCTAGTCTGTTTTGTTTCACTTGAACACTATAGCCTCAAGCAGTTAGCTATATAGTTAGTAAGCTATAGCATAAACATTGAGGTAGCTTTCGGAGTCCAAGTTTTGGCTTACTTCAAAATGACAACACCAGGCCGTCTATTGTTGAGGAAGTAGACGTGGATTAACAGCAACCTCAGCATTTTAGATGGTGAATAAAGTAAACCACAAGGTACACAGATATTTGTGCCTACAAAATCCATTTAACAACAAGGAGATAGTTGTTCTATATAGGAGTCCTGGCACTCAGCTACAGCTTTAGAAGACGAAGCAGTTGTGAATATTTGCAAGAGGATGAAGATATACTGGAGTCAGAATAAGCTACAGACAGTCTAGTATCAGATATAACAGAGTGTTTATCTGTTAGCAATTCTTGTCTCTTTTATAAACATTTTAAGACAATGGTTTAAAAAAAAAAGTTTATTTACCTGACAATTCAGGGTGAAAGGGTTAATAAGCCTAGAACTTTAAGGAACAAGAACTCTACAACCATGATATATTCTTCTAATTAAACTCTCACATTATCCTATAAAATAATAATACTTTTGTAAGTATTTCTTGATATATTAGTTAATATATTATTGCGTGCGACACTGAACAATACATAGATCGAACAAATCACGATAGCAAGTAGAGATAAAAGTCTATAGCACAACAGAAACATTCCAAGAAAACAACAAAGTTCGAAAAATCACTTAGGGTGTGCTAATTAAATAAAATAGCTCAAAAAATTACACTGCAGATTTAGACTTTATACACAAGAAAAAAAATTGTGCAAAACTTTAAAAGATACTCAAGTATCAATTTGTCCTGAGTGAAGAAAAGAACAAAAAGTGAGCCTTTCTCTTGTGGTCATTCCCATGCTCTGCTATCTGCTATGGTACAAAGCATTATATACTTGCTGCTAATTAAAAATTAATGGCATTGATCAGTGTATTTTATAGTTTTACCTGTACAGCTATGTATTCTATAGTGTTAACCATATACCTATGTACTCTATAGTGTTACCTGCATAGCTACGTACTCTATAGTGTTACCTACATAGCTATGTACTCTATAGTGTTACCTGTATACTATGTACTCTATAGTATTACTGTATAGCTATGTATTCTATAATGTTACCTACAGTATATAGCTATGTAATCTATATTTATTGTTGTGACCTCCCTTGGATAGAACAATCTCAATCTCGCACCCTTGGATTAATTGCTAAAAGAATCCGTGCACATTCACTTCCTGGACAGCGAACACTTACTGGAATGCAATGATATACAGTTAAAAGCATCACTGTTGTTGTTACATTTGATTCCACGATCGCTTTCATGTGTCCAATATGTATCACAATAGTTGCTACTGTTGCTATCATCCTAATACATTAATTGTTTTCAGATCAGTACTTAACTATCTTGCTCTAGTGACTTTAGTCTCATCGGAACAGGTTTGGTCAGCCTAATGTTTCTTTCATCATTTTGTACCTGACCGTGCTACAAGAACTGCTAGTGGAAGATAGAGCTGGAACAAGATAGCCACAAATTTGTGACAACCACACTTAATTAATGTGCGTATGCAGTCACAGATTCATGACTCCCATAAGCATATTAGTCTGTCATGAATCCATGACTACCATCTGCTAAGGATTAAAAAATTCTACATGGCATGTTCAAACAATGTTCTAAATGTTCCCTCTATTTTATTTTTATATTCTACTTGTATACACCATGTAAGACGTTGTTCCAGTCACAAATGTAGCAAGTGACTATTGAAGACAAGTTAGCAAATGTAATTTTTTTTTTAATTGGCCAGTTTAGTATTGAGAGCTTACTGTCAAGATCAGAATTTCAAGAAGTAAGGATAGATAAATTATATACTGCAGAAGCTATTGTAAGTTACTCCAAGGAACTAAGATTAAAAAAAAAAAAGCCCTAGAATGTTAGCTAAAGTAAATAATCAGCAGCTTGCACTTCTAGAATAATCGTACTAAAGATGTCATCCTAAACTACAGTAGCCGCAAACAAACTTCTGGAATTCATTCCATAGAACAGCTGTTACACGATTAAAAAACAGGGAGGGATGGGGGGGGGGGGGGGGGGGGGGGGGGAAACGATACAGTGTTAGGTAAAAAAACTGCCATTCTGTTTAACCGCATTACCATTTTAATCTCTCTCGTTCACCGTAAACATTACTCTAAGAAATACAAAAAATTGCTCATTCAATAAAACATTCTGATTTTTTTGTTTTGTTTACAGGCTCCTGAGGCGGAGCTTTTGGGGTAAAAAAATGAAGCCATCCAATTTGAAGTTGTTTGGCAGAGAATTATTAGTTTGACCACTGCACAGTATCAATGTTTTCTCGAAGTTAGGGCATTCTCAGGCTTAGATTTCTTACTGCTGGTTATTCAATAGCTAGCAGAAGACCTACGGAGTGCAGACCTGGTTATACTGGTGTGCCCATCGGAACTACGTTATGCAGTTTTATTAAACCTAGTTGAACTTTGGTATGAGTTTTATTTTTTTTGCACTATCCCCATAGCATGGTGATACAATGCCTTGCTATTGAAGAGTTTCTAGCTAGAAAATATCAGTGAATCTACAGAAAAGCTTAAGTCTACTGAGCATGCCTAAAAGTCAGGACATTAGTTTAAGATAATTTAATTACTTGGACGAAGAATTAGATGCTTGGACAATTTTAGTAGCAATGAAAATAAGCAATAATTATGATAATTTTTTAAAGGTTATCACTATTTGTGCACAAGCATTCCCTAGCCAAGAAAATTAGATAAAATATTACAAATATATACTTATAGTTAAGATTTCTGAAATGATATTGAAATAAAGGTTATAATACTTAAATAGCTACACTATTAACTTACTTCAATTTGCTTTTCTCCAAACACCCCACGAATGAGTGAATTAAATGATGCACCTACAAGTAATGCATAAATAACACAATGCACCTACAAGTAATGCATAAATAACACAATGTACCTACAAGTAATGCATAAATAACACAATGTACCTACAAGTAATGCATAAATAACACAATGCACCTACAAGTAATGCATAAATAACACAATGTACCTACAAGTATTGCATAAATAACACAATGTACCTACAAGTAATGCATAAATAACACAATGTACCTACAAGTAATGCATAAATAACACAATGTACCTACAAGTAATGCATAAATAACACAATGTACCTACAAGTAATGCATAAATAACACAATGTACCTACAAGTAATGCATAAAAGTAGCACAAATAATGCAAATTTTCTCACTTCTAACAGCCAGTATTAAAACTTAACCCGACATTTTGACTTCTTGTTGAAGTCCTCCTCAGGGGTCAATGAGGTTGAACTCTCCGTGGTGATATTAAACACAACAAAACAGGAAGATGATTATTGTTTATTATATCCTGAAGGGTGATTTGCATGCAGCATAGACACCCAGCATCCAGGAAGCTCTAAATTTGTGTCTGTTAAAGTTGTTGTTGTCTGCTGTCGTCTGTATGTGTAGAGCTTCCTTGGTTTTTTAACTCACAATTCTGAGGGGTTCTGTCAACTAAGAATCGTGAGTTTAAGATCAAGGAAGCTCTACACATAGACAACAAGATAATGGAGATATAGTATGGGCGGAGAGGAGACAGAGACAGAGACGAGAGAGAACAGAGAGAACGAGAAAGAGTTAAAGAAGAACAAAGAGAAGAGGAATCCATGAACATTGATGTTGTGTAGTTGTGTGTGTAATTATTTATTAGTATAGTGAATCACTGTGTGTGCTTGTAATCTTTAGTGTATGCCATGCTGTCATGTTGTTGTGCTTATTTTGTGTCTGGATGTTCCGTGACCACACCCCCACATTATTTGTGCACATGCGTGTCTTCTGACATATAAGCCAGGACACGCATGCGTATCATCAGTTCCCCATATCGTTAGTAAACCCGACTTGAATTCATACTTCAAGGGAGGACTAGATATCTGGGAGAACTCTGGTGGCAGCGTTCGCTAGAGTTCCTCGAGTAAATATTTGTCGTCGAGCTTTGGTGCCTACCTTTGTTACTTTCGCTAGTTGAGTTCGAGTTGTCCAAATCGGTTGAGCTTGTCCTATCTCTAGTGCCAGCGATCTGCCCACCCACATATAGGTTTAGAGCTTCCTGGATGCTGGCTGTCATTTCTGCATGCACAACACCTTTCAAGATATAATAAACCGTAAGCGTACCTTCCAGTTATCTTGCTGTTTATATTGTGCTTAATATCACCACTAAAAGTTTGACCTCATTTACCACTGAAGAGGACTTCGGCAAAAAGTCAACATGTCAGGTTAAGTTTTAATTAACATAATATCAACTGTTAGAACTGACAAAATTGCCATTACTATAATTATTTCAGCCAAGAATGACTGAATTCATTGAAAGAACTTATAAATAGTAACAACTTTACAACCTCACTGCATATTAATAAATATATTATTCACTTGATACAGGAATATCATGAGTCTGTTGGCTTCGTATTTAAGCGAGTGACGTAAATATGGCCAATTAGACGAGTGATATTGTGCAGCATCCAATGTGTAATAATTTTATTATGTACTGCTCATGTGTGAATACCGTAGAAACAAATTTCTTGTGCAATGATGGAAGTTTTATGAACTTGATACCCAACTTGCTAACTTGCTTTCAGAGAAGTCTTGACAGGCATTTGAAAGATAAGCACAAAACATATAGTATCATCAGAGATGTATAATTTGCCAGTTCTCGTCAGAAATTAGTAGCCAGCAGAAAAATGCTGAAAAAGGAATGGAAAGGGAGCAAGTATAAAGGTTCTGAACCCCTTATAGATTAGGGCTAGGGCTAGGGCTAGGGAGCAGCTTTGAGCTGGGTTGTAGTGGTCCAGAGGTTCTACAAAACATTATTTGGTTCCTTTTATGTGTACATATTGGTATGAGTGGCTGTGACGAGCACTCTTACTTTTGGTGACTTGAACTAAAATGTTCATCTGATGGCTCAAAGTTTCTGCATCCAGGGAATTAAGCAGTACTCGACCATTCAAGCCAAAAATGTGGAGCACTCCTAGTACTCCTGAAAAGTGCCCTGTTTAACTTTTTTAACATATGTTACACAGCGGCCTACTGAAATGTGCAACCCTGACTCTCTTTTCTATGTATCTGGGAATGATAGAATTGGGAAGATTATGAAGAGAATTTTCTACTCAAGGTTTATTAGAAGGGAGGAAGACAAATCATTCAGCGAAGACAACCATGATTACAAAATTGACACACTCCGATGTTCCAGATAGTCAAATTATGCAACTGTCTGGTCATAAAAATGTCCAAGTTTAAATTGCTATAAGCAAGCTTCACTTAAACAGCAAAAACTTATGTCTCATATACTGAGTTCATATAAAGATAAATATCAAATGAAGGATAAAGAATGCTCTCGTTATGATGTAGCCTCCAATTCAGTGATGCCACTTGGGTTATTTTAGGAAGCAAATACTTCAAACTGCACCATAAACATCAACTGCAACCCAAACAACACTTCTACACACTCACAATTACCCTAACAAAGAAAACAACAACAACAATAAAAGCAACACTTCATATCACGTATCCAGTAACAATAACTGTCATAATTATATAAGCTGAATTAATCTTAAAGAATTACAACAGATATTACACCAGCACCACAATGAACAATTGTATAACCTGGGGGAGGGGGAGGGGAGGGGAGGGGGAGGGGAGGGGAGGGGAGGGGAGGGGGCATAATAACCCGACATGATAACTCTGAACACAGGTGGTATGAGAAAATATTGCCAGGGCTAGGGCTAGGGCTAGGGCTAGGGCTAGGGCTAGCCTGAAGTCACAACCTGTTTACTTTAATGCATTTCCTATATGGCAACAGGTGTTAGGCCCTGTTCAGTACATACTAATACACAATAACCAATATAAACTACAATATAAAACATAAGCAATAACTTTTCTGAATGAAATACAATATATATTATAAATATATAACTATTCCATATGAAACACAAGCTATGCATAAGGATAAAATAAATACTGTATTTTCTCACACAAGTCATGCACTTTGAAAAGCCTGCGCCTTCAAATAGGCCACGCAAACCATTTGTTCCAAATTAAAAACACGGCACCTTAACTAGCTAGCTATCCATAGATTTTTTGGCAAGGAGAGCTTAAGGTAAAAAGGTCGCAAATTTGGCATCAAACAGTTTAACAGAAATCAGAAGAAAGTCAGTTACTCATTGTCCATGGTAGTTTTGGTCTTCTTAATTTGTAAAACTTGCGATAATTACGATGTGATCAATGTTGAAAGGGGCAGGACTGAATGGAATGCATGTCCTAGCTATCTCGCTTGAACAAGTGTATTACCATTATCAAAGGACAGGAACAAATATGCCAAAACGGTTGCACCCACTCTCAGTTCGGAATCAGCCACTAGATATTGCGCATGCCTGAGAATCCAACCACACACTTCTATAGAAGATGTATGTTTAGTTTGCAGGCCAGCCAAATTACTAACTCTGCGCCCTCCAACTACTCATCACTTTTAGCTGTGCCTAAAAAGAATAAGCTCTGCATAGACCAGTGTTGCCCTCAGAAAAAATAAAGTAGAGCTGCATTTTGACCACACCCTTTTTAACAATAGAATAGTACTTCAAATATTCCTAGTTATGACTTTAGATGTGCTATATTGGCCAGCTAGAAACACTACTAGGAGAGACTGGGACTACCTAACTTGTCTAGCTGCTTCTATCAAAACTATAGCACCATCAGGCCAGCTAGAAACACTACTAGGGGAGACTACCTAACTAGTCTAGCTGCTTCTATCAAAACAATAGCACCATCAGGCCAGCTAGAAACACTACTAGGGCAGACTGGGACTACCTAACTAGTCTAGCTGCTTCTATCAAAACTGAGCGTTGAGCTTTCTACACTATAAAAAGTAAAGTAATACAAAAAACAACAACAAAAAAAAACAACCAAGCCTTTTCGATCCAATGGGATCTTCACCAGTTGGATAATGAAAAACTGAAGAATTTTTCAGTTTTTTTATTGTCCAACTGACGAAGATTTCACGGGATCGCAACAGCTTGGTTTGTCTGAATTGATATACTATAAAAATGTTCATTAAGAATTAATAAATATTCGGAATCATAGGCTTATATTAGTTACTACTAGAGATCATACTGTAGCTAGCGAAAGAACGTCTATGAAGTGGAGACCTGAGTGGGAGTGCTATGCTTGTTTGAATTTTAGTTGGCCAGCTTAATCAATGCGAGTCAGATATGTAGCATTTAAGACTTTTTATTTTTAATGTTTTATGTAAACAATATTGACAATTTAGTCAAAATGATACAGACTGCATGTCCAGGCCTTCCTGAACCTGTAAATGTCCAGACCACTTCAGGGTCGTCAGAACGGGTGCGGCCGTGTGGCCATGGCCGCACCAATATTTTAACAAAAATGGGCATGCCTATTATTTTTCTACTCGTTGCCTGAACTCGCTCCCGTTATCGAACTTGAGCGATCAAAATCGAGCCATCGAATTGACTTCTACCAGGATTAGATAGCTAATATCAAACTTTTCACAAGATTTTTAGGAAATTCCAAACCAGCCTAGTCCTTTATTTACTATTCCAAAGCGATCTTTTGGGGGAAAAAACCGTAGTTCAGAAATCCTTCCAGCAATGGTGTTCTGCAAAATAGCCATGATTGCTACTAAGAGTCTTCCCATTCAGTTATTTGCAACACATATTGGAGGAAAATAAAACTCTGACTGCCACAAAAGCCAGGCATTTGTCAGTTCTAATTGGGATTCAGTTGTTGTTTTTTGTCATTGTGTTGTTCATTTTATATGTCCAAGTAGCTACATTAGCTATTTGATATATATACAGTCTACATAATAGCTATAACTATAATTCAGCGAGCGAGCGAAGCGAGCGAAGCTGACTCTCAGTCGTGTTCAATTGAGATTTCAGATATATATATATATATATGTAGGTATGTATGCGTACGTCAAAAAATTTCGCCCGCGCTTCTAATTACGTAAGTTAGGTAAAGCGTTCACAGTTCCAGTATTTTTCAATTAACGAGCACTGAGAATCCTGCTGCACTGCCTTACGCAACTTTGTTTCAACCAAAAAGTTTATAGCTACTCTCTTCTTGGCGAAAGACTGAATGGCAAATTGTCAAGCTGCGCTTCTTTGCCACTGCTTTCGAAGTTTATTCAGGTAATTCTGTTATTGTTAACTCTTCATGCCTAATCATTGCTATTATTTAGCGATTTCCTTCACAAATCACCTTTACCTATAATACTCATATATTTACTCGCTCGCCATGCATTTGCGCTATTCGAGCGCACCACTAGTTATTAACATTATATATTCGAATGAACCTACTGGTTGTTATAAAAATCATTTGATTTGTACTGTAATAAAATATAGCTTGTACTGAATTGTTTGGTGTGATTCCAGTGACATTTGAATGTATTAGATACACAGAGCATAGACTTCAACTCTTCGGTTCAACCCCTATATTGTCTTTTCTATTAATAAAACTCATTACTTGAACAAATGAGTGGGTGGGGTTAGTGGGTGTGGTTGTAATGGCCGTACCAATAAGATCTGGCTTCCTATTCCCCTGCTTCCATAGAAGACAACTGAAACAGCTTCTGTGGTCATAAATGTCCAGAAATGCGGTAAAGTCCATCCCACCCCACAGTCCCGTGGGACAATGGGACATTCCACGGGATATCCACCTGTCCCTCTACAAATGCATGTGTGTCCCACTGTCCATCCCATCCCACGATCCCATGGGACAGTAGGACATTCCATGGGATGTCCACATGTCCCTCTTACAGATACTCCCACTGTTCATTCCATTCCACGATTCCATGAAAGCATCATCACTATGAACACTTAGAGTCAAGCTAGAGCGCAAGCACATGGTGCGATTAGCATTATATTAGTGCGACGACACACTTACACAAGCCGACTGAGCGGAGTGAAGGAGGTATCATGCTAGGTTTACTACACTAGAAAGGGTATTGCTGACAAGGTTACAAATTATGATACAAATATTAATAAAAAAACTTACTATTAGTACAAAATGTTACACACCATCTATTTCACAGACTCATGGGACCGTGGGATGGGATGGACAGTAGGACACACATGCATCTGTAGAGGGACAAGTGGACATCCCATGGAATAGCCCATGGGGCTGTGGGATGGGATGGACAATCCAATGTAATCCCATAATCCCGTGGGCCTGTGAGATGGGATGGGCAATCCCATGTAATCCCATGATCCCATGAGACAGTGGGATGGGACGGACAATTTACGGCATTTCTGGCAGCCCTCACTGTGGTTGCAACATCAAGGGGCGCTATCTCAAGACTGAACTCAATTGTCAATTACATTATCAATAAACTTGTTAATTATGTACATTTATACTTAGCCTCCAACTCACCATTCGTTCACTCAGTCTCCACTCAAACTAAACCCAAATTAGTCTAGCTATATAAGTCATTCACCTTATATTCAAATCATATTAATGATTATTGCTGTGCACTATATCTAATAAAACTACTCACAATACAGTATCGCATCAACCTCAGTCTAGCTCACTAGTTCTATCTAGTTAGCCACCCACTACCTGCTGTCAGCACTTTAACACCATGTCTAGCTATTGGACATAGGGTGCAGACTGGTTCTTCAAGTTTACTTCATTCATTGGGTTAGGAGTTACATACTGACACTGCAAATGAATTATATGCTGTTAAAAATAGTGTTTATCTACGGTGATGCCACTACTATGACCCTATTCTGGTACAGAATTATTTGGAATTTTATTGTATATAAATTAGAAGTAGTAAAGCTAATAATAACTATAAAATTACCTGTAAACATTGACGTAGCAGGATAGGTGAGATCAAGAATCTTATTGGCTACTCCAGCCATTCTCTTAGCCCAGTCTCTACAACGAGTCTCCACACTCCTTGATTCCCTATCTTCACAATATACAGCTCCAACAAATGATCCTATACTAGTTCCAGCCACCATATCTATTGGAACACCTGTCAAACAAAAATACAATTCAATATAATCTAAAAATAATATGCCATATATATACTTACATTTATATACTACCTCACTAGGCCTTGCCCAATTATGCTAGCATAATTTTGAGAATAATAGGTATGCTCTAGCATAGCAGAATAATGCCAGAACAATAGGTAAAATTTGAGAGGAAGTGGGTGGAGACAGTGGGTGGAGTGAGTGCACTGAGCTTCATCAGCAGTTTAGTGGAAAAAACAGCATGGCTTCTAGTTCTTCAACCTTAACTGATGATTTTAGTGCTAGTACTAGCAGTGAGTCCACTCAGGACACCAATGAGGTACAAGTAATCTCACTATTGGACAAGCTTCATCGTCCTACTTCTTCTGAATTGTCAAGAAAATGCAAGATTGCTCTTAACCCTCCTCCAATTGGGGCAAAGAAAAGCTAAGGTAAAACTGCAGATGATCCTAAAACAATTACACCTAGTGTGCGTAAGCAGTATCGTAATGAACACTTGACAGTCACAAATAAGAATCTTTTTTGCTCTGCTTGTAGAGAAACATTATCACTAAAGAAGAGTGTGATTAATTTGCATATCAAATCTGTGAAGCATGAAAATGGGAAAACTAGGCTGGCATCTAGGGAAAAGAGGGAAAAAAATATTTCAGAAATGTTGCAAAAATTTAATCAAGATGTCCACCCAGTCGGAGAAAATCTTCCAGTAGCTGTTCGGGTTCATCGTGTTAAGGTTCTAACTGCCTTCATGAGTGCAGGCATTCCTATCAGCAAGTTAGATTGCTTCCGTGATCTACTTACTGAAGATGCATTTAGCCTAACAAGTAGTCAGCATTTACGGGAATTAATACCAATTGTTCATATGGAACAAAAGGATAAGATTAAGGAGAGCATCTCAGGCAGACAAATTTCGATAATATTTGATGGAACAACCCATGTTGCTGAGGCTATGGTTGTGGTTGTGAGAAGCAATGATGAATGGGAGATTTGATGGAACAACCCATGTTGCTGAGGCTATGGTTGTGGTTGTGAGATATAGCAATGATGAATGGGAGATTTGATGGAACAACCCATGTTGCTGAGGCTATGGTTGTGGTTGTGAGATATAGCAATGATGAATGGGAGATTTGATGGAACAACCCATGTTGCTGAGGCTATGGTTGTGGTTGTGAGATAAGCAATGATGAATGGGAGATTTGATGGAACAACCCATGTTGCTGAGGCTATGGTTGTGGTTGTGAGATAAGCAATGATGAATGGGAGATTTGATGGAACAACCCATGTTGCTGAGGCTATGGTTGTGGTTGTGAGTTATAGCAATGATGAATGGGGGATTTGTCAGAAAGTAGCTCGTTTGATGCTAGTAGCCCATAGCATGACTGGGGATGAAGTTGCAAGGCAACTATTTCAAGGGAGCTAGGCATCACATCTCATCAACTGATTGCCTCTATGAGAGATCGAACATCTGTCAATAATGCTGCTATGCGTAGAGTTAGTGTAGTATTCCCTGATATGTTTGATATAGGGTGCTTTTCGCACACTATAGACCATGTGGGAGAACGAATGAATACTCCTACCCTTAATAAATTTTCAAAAGCTTGGATAGGTCTTTTCTCTAGAAGCCCCAAAAGCAAGCTTGCTTGGAAAAGTAAAACAGGCCTGTCTGTTCCTTCTTACTCTGCCACTCGTTGGTGGTCGGAATGGGAAGTGCTAAAGCAAGTACACGATAACATAATAAAGCCAAAGGACCATCCCCTTCTAAAGTGTAGGTTGCTTTTATAAAAGGCTCACCTGCATCTATAGTTATTGCTAGTTCAAGTAATAAATGCGAATGGCTAGTGGCATCAGAAAGTAAATTTTGTAGCTTTAATTTTAATGCTGAAGGTTGATCGTCTTCCATATAAATGGTTGAACGTCCCCAAAGGTATGAAAAAATCAGTGAATTGAAAGCTGCTATTGCCACAGCACATTATCCTAACACTTGTGCCATGGCATTGAAATTATCAAATGGTAATGCTCTTTTGTGCCAGCAGCTAATTGATGATGCTAAATCGTGTATCCAGCCTGCTTATGACTATTTTAACAGCAGATTTGACGGTGAATTGAAGATACCTGTTTCAGCATTCAAAGCAGCTCGTTACTTCGATCCCTCGAAAATTAATGAATTGAAACCTACTCTTTCTGACATTGATAGCCTTAAAGTTTTACCTTTTATCAAGAATCCCCTAATCACAAATTTAAAAACTGAGTTACCTGCTTACATGTCAAAGGCTGAGGATGTATTACCTACAGTGTCTAAGACAGAGTGGTGGAAGAAACATGCACAGGAGCTACCTTTTTGGTCGAGTGCCTGCAAATCAATACTGCTACTACAGCCTTCATCTGCTGCCGCAGAACGTGTCTTTTCTCTGCTGAACAACTCATTCAAGGAACAACAATATAGTTCTTTGGAAGATTATATCGAAACTTCTATTATGCTTCAATATAATGAAAAATAACTGTGTAATTTGCTATATTTGTACTGTGATAATCTGAATTTTCTGACCATCGAATAATTATTATAGAAGAATAACGGGTAAGCTCATAAGAATAATAGGTAGGATTTAGGAGAATAATAGGTAAGACTAGGCAGCATAAAAAATTGAATAATAGGCAAAAATATTAGCATAATTGGGCAAGGCCTATACCTCACCTTCTAACACTAATACACTACCTCACCTTCTAACACTAATACACTACCTCACCTTCTAACAATAATACTCTACATCACATTCTAACACTAATACACTGCCTCACATTCTAACACTAATATACTACCTCACCTTCAAACACTAATACACTACCTCACCTTCTAACACTAATACACTACCTCACATTGTAACACTAATACACTACCTCACATTCTAACACTAATACACTGCCTCACCTTCTAACACTAATACACTGCCTCACCTTCTAACACTAATACACTACCTCACCTTCTAACACTAATACACTACCTCACCTTCTAACAATAATACTCTACATCACATTCTAACACTAATACACTGCCTCACATTCTAACACTAATACACTACCTCACATTCTAACAATAATACTCTACATCACATTCTAACACTAATACACTACCTCACATTCTAACACTAATACACTACCTCACATTCTAACACTAATACACTACCTCACATTCTAACACTAATACACTACCTCACCTTCTAACACTAATACACTACCTCACATTCTAACACTAATACACTACCTCACATTCTAACACTAATACACTACCTCACATTCTAACAATAATACTCTACATCACATTCTAACACTAATACACTACCTCACCTTCTAACACTAATACACTACCTCACATTCTAACACTAATACACTGCCTCACCTTCAAACAATAATACACTATATCACATTCTAACACTAATACACTATATCACATTCTAACACTCTAATACACTACCTCACATTCTAAAACTAATACACTATATCACATTCTAACACTCTAATACACTACCTCACGTTCTAACACTCTAATACACTACCTCACCTTCTAACACTAATACACTACCTCACATTCTAAAACTAATACACTATATCACATTCTAACACTCTAATACACTACCTCACATTCTAACACTCTAATACACTACCTCACCTTCTAACACTAATACACTACCTCACATTCTAACACTAATACACTACCTCACATTCTAACACTAATACACTGCCTCACCTTCAAACAATAATACACTATATCACATTCTAACACTAATACACTATATCACATTCTAACACTCTAATACACTACCTCACATTCTAACACTAATACACTACCTCACATTCTAACACTAATACACTGCCTCACCTTCAAACAATAATACACTATATCACATTCTAACACTAATACACTATATCACATTCTAACACTCTAATACACTACCTCACATTCTAAAACTAATACACTACCTCACATTCTAACACTAATACACTACCTCACATTCTAACACCAATACACTACCTCACCTTCTAACACTAATACACTACCTCACATTCTAACACTAATACACTACCTCACCTTCTAACACTAATACACTACCTCACATTCTAACACTAATACACGACCTCACCTTCAAACAATAATACACTAATATAACCTATTTATTTACTTTTTAGAATTTAAAAAAAAACATATAGCTGCGCTGGCCCACCCTGAAATTTATTTTGTACAAGATTCTGAAGTAGAACATTAGTAACCGTCTGAAATGAATCTTAGATGGTAGCATAGTAGTGGTAAGTAGCTTTTCTCTGTGTGGACCGTGACACTTTTTTTACACACTAGTAGATAGTCTGTACTCTACTTGCTTTTAATTATAAATTCATTTCTTTGACTGTCCTGACAGAAAATAATTAAAAATAAATATTGCTATATGTGACAGGCTCTACCAAAAGGGGGCACCAAAAGGGGGCATTTCACGCAAACCAAAAAAAATTGAGTTTTTTATGCTAATAAAAAGCTACAATTTATCTCAACTTAGTGCTAAAATACCGGAGGGTAACACCTTCGACGCACAGAGAAACTGGCAGTTGAACTGGGCTGTATTCAGCAAAGCAATTGAACTAAAAATCGAGAAAACATAAATTGAATTTCAACTTCCGGTATAATTAACGTTTCCGTATACTTAACAGCGTACTCCGCATACGCAATTAAATCGTGCAGCCGCTTTTTAACGGCAACTATCGAAGTTTTGTGTAGAGTTCTTTTTAGCTTTCAGAGCGTCTCACAGCCTGTCTTGTCGGAATTCTTGGCTACTCTACTCAATGTAGCGGTAAACTTTCAGCCAGAAGTAAGCTGTAGATTGCATGCAATAGTCTCAAAGCTATGCCGTTTTTTTAAGCTGCTTGTTTGAAACTCCGCCCATTTCCCGTTTATTGTACTTTGAGAACGAGAGACAATAAAAAGTAGCTTGTCTTTCCACAGCACACTTAAGGTCTTTTAAGTTGTTTTGACATTTGAAATTTGGCATAGACTTAGAGAAAGGGTCACTAAGACTAATTCAGCACAAAAAAAAAGCTAACAATTGGACAACTGCCGGCGTTCTTGGAACTACATTCTCTAACACTAATATATAACCTCACATTCCAACACTATACTACCTCCCATTCTAAAAGTTGAATCAAATTTATAACTTCTATGTCAGATTGTACAAGTTTCGTAATTCACCCATTTTTATAAGATATCTATAGTTTCTTTATTTTATTACTTCCTAGCAAATATCACAAAACCCTATTATACTCACAAAGTTATACCTGCTTCTGTAAGAGCTTTAATAGCCCCAACATGTGCAATCCCTCTGGCTCCACCCCCACCCAGCACAAGACCCACTGATGTTCCCGTCAGTCTACGAGCCAAACGTGCACAGTCAGAATGCCTAAAGTACATTAAGTCAATAACAATGTCAAACATGAAAGCAAAATAAACTATACAATCAATAACAGTGCACAACAGCACAAATAGCAGGCAACAAAACAAGTTGTTAATTAAAGGAAGAAAAGAGGGTATGAATGAATGAATGAACGAATACATGTAAATAACAAACAAAAGAAAATGCATGAATTTTAGAGAATTAATAATTTTTTAAATAGTACAAAATATCGAAGACAACAAACTTTATCGAACAGAAAATGAATAACTGATGTACACTTCTTATCAAACTTGAAGACAATAGAATCAAAGAGAAAGTGAATAACTCACACAGTCTGCCTAATCTTGAAGAAAAATAAGTTAAAAGAAAAAAAATGATGACTGGTAATACAATTTAGTTAAATATGATAGGCCACTTAAAAAATATTTTGGCTAGAATAATGGAATGTGTAGCTTCTTAAAATTGTCAGTTTACAAGCAACTTATGAAAGTAAACATGAAGCTAAATCAAATCAATTCAATAAATTGGACCATTACTCTACATCAACTCAACAAACTGGACTATTAAGCTAGATCAACTCAATAATAGGACTATTAGCAAAGAAAACTGCAAGTATTCATTATCATTTCTACCGTAGCTAAAATAAGATCTGTAAAAATGAAAAACTATGCTTAGTAAATGCATGACTTATACTGTATATAATCTCAGTTGAACACAAGGTCAGCCGACTAACTTTGCTTGTTTCCTAAATACATCCAATATTTGAAAACAAAGTCTACACCAAGAGAATGACAATGACAGGCTTGCTAGCCTATGTTCTGATTGTAAACCAAGTCTACACCAAGACAATGGCAATGACAGGCTTGCTAGCCTATGTTCTGATTGTAAACAAAGTCTACACCAAGAGAATGACAATGACAGGCTTGCTAGCCTATGTTCTGATTGTAAACAAAGTCTACACCAAGAGAATGACAATGACAGGCTTGCTAGCCTGTGTTCTGATTGTAAACAAAGTCTACACCCAGAGAATGACAATGACAGGCTTGCTAGCCTATGTTCTGATTGTAAACAAAGTCTACACCAAGAGAATGACAATGACAGGCTTGCTAGCCTATGTTCTGATTGTAAACAAAGTCTACACCAAGAGAATGGCAATGACAGGCTTGCTAGCCTATGTTCTGATTGTAAACAAAGTCTACACCAAGAGAATGACAATGACAGGCTTGCTAGCCTATGTTCTGATTGTAAACAAAGTCTACACCAAGAGAATGGCAATGACAGGCTTGCTAGCCTATGTTCTGATTGTAAACAAAGTCTACACCAAGAGAATGACAATGACAGGCTTGCTAGCCTATGTTCTGATTGTAAACAAAGTCTACACCAAGGAGATGACAATTAACAGGCTTGCATCGCCTAGGTTATGATTGTAAACAAAAACCGTACGCCACCAACCGACTGACCCCCCATATCCGACAAGGACAGGTTGATAGCTATGTTTGATTGTAAACAAAGTCTACACCAAGAGAATGACAATGACAGGCTTGCTAGCCTGTGTTCTGATTGTAAACAAAGTCTACACCCAGAGAATGACAATGACAGGCTTGCTAGCCTATGTTCTGATTGTAAACAAAGTCTACACCAAGAGAATGACAATGACAGGCTTGCTAGCCTATGTTCTGATTGTAAACAAAGTCTACACCAAGAGAATGGCAATGACAGGCTTGCTAGCCTATGTTCTGATTGTAAACAAAGTCTACACCAAGAGAATGACAATGACAGGCTTGCTAGCCTATGTTCTGATTGTAAACAAAGTCTACACCAAGAGAATGACAATGACAGGCTTGCTAGCCTATATGTTCTGATTGTAAACCAAGTCTACACCAAGAGAATGACAATGACAGGCTTGCTAGCCTATGTTCTGATTGTAAACAAAGTCTACACCAAGAGAATGACAATGACAGGCTTGCTAGCCTATGTTCTGATTGTAAACAAAGTCTACACCCAGAGAATGGCAATGACAGGCTTGCTAGCCTATGTTTTGATTGTAAACAAAGTCTACACCAAGAGAATGACAATGACAGGCTTGCTAGCCTGTGTTCTGATTGTAAACAAAGTCTACACCCAGAGAATGACAATGACAGGCTTGCTAGCCTATGTTCTGATTGTAAACAAAGTCTACACCAAGAGAATGACAATGACAGGCTTGCTAGCCTATGTTCTGATTGTAAACAAAGTCTACACCAAGAGAATG
>WLWD01004421.1_pt1 | contig 59948 bp, 23 predicted proteins | sample 6712731 | NCBI WGS metagenome assembly WLWD01 (sample SAMN12718690, study PRJNA576275) | sponge metagenome | isolation source: marine sponge | host: Mycale hentscheli | place: New Zealand: South Island, Marlborough, Capsize Point | collected 2014-11-01 | reverse complement strand
TTGAATTGTTATTTTGCCTTCCAGTTTCTAATGGCCATTTAGAAAGAGCCTTCTCACAGATTATTAAGCTAATCGGGTGGGAAGAGTGGATGAATGAAATAACTGATATGTGAACTCAAAATTTTTGTGGTATATTAAAGAATAAATTTTTTGATAGTATCATGAGACAGTTTAATAATGATTATACAATGACCACAGCTGGTTCCACCCCCCTTGATTCTCTAATCTTGCATGTCTGGACAAACATACAAAATGACAGGCTAAATATGAATTGACAGGACATCTTGACAGTACACTTAAGAATTATTATTTTGAGCACTGGTTATCACTATCATGATAACAGGCTTCATGAGAGGATTACCAAGATCATTACTAAAAGAAAGCATGATGTTTCTTCCTTGATAATTGGATCCAAGGTCTGGAAAAGCACATAGGTAGTAGCCTCTCTTTTAGCCGATGTAAATGTGTAGACACGACCTGTAGTTGCAACTCCCAGTTGTTCTAGGTGCTGCTTTATAGAGCTGTGAAGACTGGAGCAACACTCCCTTTCATTTCAAAATCCTCCATATGCGCTACTAATTCGGCAAGTGCTATGCCATGAAGATCAGCACAGTCTTTACTTACATGTGCGACTCTTGTATCCCTAGCTCTGTTATAAAGTGCTACAAGACATCTGCTATGGTATTTTGCCTCAAGGGCAATCATATCAGCTGGAGCTAAAGAGCATTATCTTTAAGCTCAAGTGAGCATCTGCATATTTTTCTTAAAACACTCCTGGCTAGAACGAGTTTGAATAATATGTAACTACTCAATCCCTTCATTGCTTGCCTTTTTACTTTTTTATCTAGCCAATCAAGCTTGAACTTCACAAGCTTGAACTTCACACGCCATGCTTTTTGCCATGCTTTTTGCCAGGAATCATAATGCCTTATCAATGTTGCTTCAATACCATCTCCGTCAATTTAACCTTTTTATATCAATTTCCAATGGCATGCAGTCATGCATCTGAAATTGAGCTAGGTGCTCTGCCATTGATTTGTAGCCACTACCAATAGGTGCTTTATGCGATCTAGCTGGGAATTTCAAATAAGCTATGGGGGGGGTTGTGGCAAAGAATGCATAATATTCCAGTCGTTGTTACATGATTTCTTGGGTAGCAGGTGTGGAAATGTCAACCAGTAAATGTTGCTTTGCCATGCTAAAATGCTTCATAGCAATATATAAAAACATTTCCGTTAGGAAGGTACTGTTAACTTACCATGTGCTCAGTGAAACTCTATACAAGGCACCAAGTACCACTATATAACCCACATCTGCAAGGTATCAATTATGTAGCTACAAACCACAATTCTAGAAAGCCACTGTGAATTAATGACCATAACTTTTGATCTATACTAGATACAAATCTGATTCAAGTTCCAAAATATACTTAATAAAACGTCTTTTCAATGACGTCCTATTTAAGTGTATTGCACAAATCGCCTCACTTTTAATTAGCAAGACATACCATCTGTGCTCTTAAAATTGCTTTTAATGCCACTAAAAGAAGAAGTCAGAAATGGTTCTACCGCAGAAAATCAAGTCCATTATGTGTAGAATCCATGTGTTAAGTTTCATGCTTTTATTGTAATATGCACAGTACTTGTGCTTAGCTGCTCTACTATAAACTCACTTTGTAGTACAAAAATATTTTTTTCCTCAGGCAGCGATTGGAACAGAATAACACAGGGAAATAACATTTTTAATCCATGGCTGTTACTATAGAAACTATGGTATAACTATTTATTGAGTATACCCGATTTTCAATTGTCCGCCCCTAATAGTATCGCGCTCACTTCGCTCGCTCGATAGCGAACAATATCCCTAATTCTCAATTTCTTATCCTGTATATTGTCTCGCTTGCTTTGCTTGCTTGCCAATAAACAAACAAAAATAAAAGGTGAATGGACAAACATGAAATATTAAGCATAAAAAAATAAACACAACTTCATAAAAAAAATACATTTGGAACTGCCCACTCTTGTATGTGCTTTTAATACTCTATTATCCATTTTTTCACTTAGGTCATCACTCAAATATTTGCAAAAATAATTAGACCAAATATAGATTTGGTATGGGGTACAATGTAATGTAATCTGGGAGTACTTTGTGCTCCAGTCGCTACTTCTGATTTAAACAGACATTTCTCTTTTGTAGGACATGGCTGAAGAACCCGGTATAAGTCTGTATCTTCGTGAAGTCGGTCTTGATAATGTTCAGTTTTGGTTAGCCAAGTTGAAAGAATACAAAATAGAGTCGCTAGTTTCACTTAAGAACATTGAAGGTGATGTTCAATTTTTTAAAATTGTGGAGAAAAAAACTGAATATTATGCTGAACGAAAGGCTCTCGCAAAACTACTAAAAATTGATGATAATCAAATCTCTCCAACTTTAGAAATGTATCTATGTGAATTTGGTTTTAATGATGTCCAATATTGGCTGTACAACTTAAAAGAAATTAAAATCATGTCACTTGACTCATTAAAGCTTATTGAAGGTAATATCCAATACTTTAAGATGTTACAAAAAAAGGCAAAGCATAGTGTTGAAAAGAAAGCTCTAGCAAAAATGCTAAAAGTTGATGAGAGTATAATATTAATTAAACAAGATTTCCCTTCTTTGACCAGTACCACTGAAGAAATACTCGAATACGTTCAAAGTTGGAGTAATGAAGAAATTACTACTGTTGATGAAGTTAAGGAATGGCTGGATTTCCTCTGGAAGATTAAGCAAATAACTACGGGTCAAGAATCAAGCTCGAAATTTTGGATAAAAGAATATCTTATGGATTTTTCAATGCAAAAGTTTTTGATGACAATAATGAGTTTCAAGTCTAACAGTTCTTCTATTAAGTCTGCAATGCAAAATATTGTTGACTTAGAAGACCTTCGCTATTTAAGCGTTCAAACCTTTCCTCAAATCCAAAAGTTCTCTAGCTGGTTGTACTCACTGTGCAATACCAAATCAATTGATATTCGCACAGAACTGGTAAGCCTAGAGATTTTTGAAAGTTTTTTGACCAACACCATTCAAGAAGAATATGCTGCAAGTAAACCAAAATCTCCTGATGCCCTTGCAATGTATATATCGGATGGAATATATTGGCTCAGGGCGCATTGCAGGAAAACTTATAATGATGTGTTTTTGAATATTTTAACTTACCCTTTTTCAAATGACTTCAGTTATGATGTTATAACGCTGAAGTGTCTCAAAATACTCGAGTTGCAGTACCTAAAAAATAATTTCAGTGAACAGAGATTAATTTTTGAGAAGTACAAAAGTAAAAAAACATTACTTTTGCAAGCTTATTTGTTTCTTTTAGCCATTAATAGTTTTCCTGAAAAAAGTGATAAAAGAATAGTCCTATTTCTTAAGCAAATATTTCTTAGCATTAATGATCTTCAACCACCACTTGAAAATGAGCTGAAAAGATTGCTTGAACAATTTTTTACAACAATTAAAGAACATAATAAATCTGATGATTATAAGGAGAAATTAGAAAATGCTTTGATTAATCTGATGGATAATTTAGAAGTTATATTGATCCCTCCATGTCAAGGGAGGCCAAAGAAAAGCAAAGAATCAGGTGAGGTATGTTCAGACTTCTTCTTGGATAAAAATTTAGAAACTATCACCAAACAATACAAGACATTAGCAAAACGTGAAGATGAGTTCTCTGACTTAAGCAAAAATGAAGAAGCCCATGAGTTACTAGAAAATTTAGGACTTTGTTGTTATTATCCCAAGAAGTTGAAGTTGCAGACTGTGTTATGTATCAGAGAAGAACCAATGAAGCTATCATTAAAACAAACAGTGCTCACAGATCCAAAGCAACTTCCTTTTCTTGTTTTACACAAGCTAATGTCTTATGATGGGCTTTTCAGAACTGACTTAATTCCTTCTCTGCCTTGTAAGAGTGATTACTGGAGTGAAAATGGGTCTGATGATGATTATAAAAATACTGAAGAACATGCAAGCCAAATTCATGGATTAGAAATATATCCTGTTGATATTCTTCTATCGCTTCTATTGATATCTGATGACCTTCTATGTCAAGACTTGTTTTCCAGGTTGGCTAAATGTCAATTTGCTATTCCACTTGTCATTCCAAATCCCTTCACTAATAAGTTGTATGTTCCCATTTGGGCTATGAATTCAGTATTACATGAGTGGGAATCTATTAATAAACAAAACCAAAGAGTTCAGTACAATAGTACCATAACTACATATCCAACACCCATCCTATCATTTATTCGTATTGGCAAGCGTCATAAATATAGCCCTTCCAAGTCTAAAATATTGAATGAAGTCATTGGAGACTCTCATCATGATTATTTCTTTCATCGTGATTGTCGAGGTGGGCAATATAAAACTATTCTTGGTAAGGGTCTCATTGATATGACCTGGTATGTTCCCTCTGAAAAGACAGACACATTTTCTGAAGCAATAACCTTTCTAAATCTTCATGGAGATGCAAGGGATCATCCAGAGCAATGCTTTTTCTTAAGTAAATGCTCATCTATGTGTATAATTGTACTTACAGAAGAAGAGCCGGCACTTGATAGCCACTTAGTTGCTTGTTTAAATAATTTTCATTCTTCTCCTGGTGGAATTTGTATACTGAATTGTGTTGAACAAGATCCAAAAAAATTGGAAAAAGTGTTTTCAAGACCGTATCTGATTAATATTGTATCAGAAGATTCTGTTAAAACTGCAGCACAAATTAAAGATGCTCTTCAAAATAGAATTAAAATGAAATTAAAACAATTTCAAGAATGTAAGAGCATCGAAATGGTTCTATGTCAACATCGAACAGAAAACATGGTAACCGATAAAGACAGTGAAGTTTTTCAAGTAGGATTACTTCATGCTAATAAAATAAAAGAGATTATTAGTGATTGCAAAGGACCAGAAAATGAAAGCAACTTAAAAGACATTTTGCTTCCTTTACAAGGAAAAGAATTGTGGAAGGCATGGGCATCATATGATCGAGAAATATTCCGTCAAACTCAGAAAGAAAATGAAATAATTCAGAAGTATACAGCAAAAATTAATGACCAAAGATCAAAAATACGTAATAATCAGTTGCATTATATCAAAAATTTGAACCCTTTTATGAAAACCTTTATTGAGTCCCTTTTAGAACTCAGTCAGGATGGTTCTGGGAGGCTAAATAATTTCTTTTTGCAAATCTTAAAATTAGAATTTAACTCCATTTCGCGAGATCAAATTTCTGAAAAACAGTACGAGTATCAAAAAATGAGAAAGGCATTGTTAAAACTTCAAAATGAGAATGATTCAGAAAGCAGTGATTCAAAAGAAGAAATTCTAATGTTAAAGAAAGAATTAGAAATTCTTCAAGATAAAATTATTGATGAATCCTTAGGCCTAGAACATCTTTTTCGTGAGTTAGGTCAAGTATTTGAAGCTGCTGTAGAAGTTAAAGGTAATGATACAGATAAATTTGATAATGAAGTTCAATTAAATGGAGGAGATAACATGATTGATGCACATACTTTAGAGTACTACATATCATGTCTGCCTAAGGTTGTTGCTAAGCTTGTAGCTGAAGGTCATCCCTTGGAAATAATGGATGGAGACGCTGCACATATTCCTCTTCAATGGGTTACTGCTGTCATAGATGAAGTTGTTAAGATACTTGGTGATCCAAGGGTATTTGTTTTATCTGTTCTTGGTCTCCAAAGCACAGGAAAATCAACATTGCTTAATTCAACATTTGGTCTTCAGTTTAATGTTAGTGCAGGCAGATGTACTCGTGGAGCATTTATGCAACTTCTCCCACTGGATGAAAACTTGCAACAAGCCACTGGATGTAGCTATGTTATTATAGTGGATACTGAAGGATTGCGAGCTCCAGAACTTGATTTTCAAAAAACACAAAATCATGACAACGAATTGGCTACATTTGTTATTGGACTAGCCAACATGACTCTAATAAATATTCTTGGTGAAGTTCCTGGAGACATGGATGATATTTTGCAAACTTCAGTTCATGCCTTTTTAAGAATGACTCAAGTTAAATATTATCCAAGCTGCCAATTTGTCCATCAAAATGCAGGAGTCAATATTAAAGCTGAAGTAAGTCGTGCAAAATTTACTGCAAAACTTAACAAATTTACTATCGCTGCAGCACAGGAAGAAAACTGTAAAGGTTTCAAAGCTTTTAATGATGTTATCAAGTTTAATGATCAGACAGATGTTCATTATTTTCCTGGATTATGGAAGGGAGATCCTCCTATGGCACCTGTTAATCAAGGATACAGCCAAAGAGCTCAGTCACTCAAATATCACCTAGTTACAGCAAATTTAAAAAATCAAAGTGACATTAACAGTGAAGAACCAAAATTCCATTGTTTATCTTCTTTCCAAATGAAACTAAATGATTTATGGGGTTCTTTACTTAAAGAAAATTTTGTTTTTAGCTTTAAAAATACTCTGGAAATAACTGCTTATAATTCTTTAGAAACTGCATATAACAAATGGGAGTGGACTATTCAATCAGCAATGTTGCAGTGGGAGAGGAAAGCAGAAAATGAGATCAGCACTGAGTCACCAGAAACTTTAAGTGAGAAAGTTCAGCTCAAGTTGAAGGAACTGAATACATATGTTGATCAAACTCTATGTGATCCGATAAAACAAGAAATGGATAAATTTTTTAAAGGAAAACAAAGCGAAATTCTTATACAGTGGAAATCAAAATTTGAAATACGATTGAATTTTCTTCTAAAGGAGGTTAAATCTCATGCAGAACATCATTGTAACAATGTTTTGAGAAGAAAGAAAGTTATTTCGGATTTTGAAGAAGATATGCAAATTAACGTTGAATTTATAAAGAAAAATGTGCAACAAAAAATTGATAAAGTTCGAAGAGAACAACAATCTCTTGTTAAAAGTATTGAACAGAGAAAAGTTGGTTCTGAAGAATTAAAGAAATTAGTTGAAAAAGAATTATTTGCTCCACAGCAATTATCTCAATTTGTGCAAGATAAAATTATCACTCGAGAGCAAGTGACTAGAATACAGGAAATGATGGCTGACAATGGAGGGCAATTAAATGAACATATTATTGAGAAAATTCTAAAAGAAGATGTTCTATCTTTAGATCAAGTCAAGAAGATGTTAATTAAAGCAGATCAAAATGAAGATAAACTGTGGGCCATGTTTAATGAAATCTGGAATGAGCTATTGAAAAACCTCCCAAAAGTCCAAGTAATCAGAGGCACAACAATTGAAGTGGAAGTAGAAAAAACTTTGATGAAATTTTTGGAAGGAGGTAAACTTAAAAGTGTAGTAATAGAAAAATTAAAGAAGAGAACACTACGTCAGAGAGGATCAAATTGTGAAATTGCTATCAAGTTTAAACATTTTAATGTCTTTGGGGTATTGGCGAAAACTACACAACAAATACGATACTTTTTTGGAACTTCTAATCCATACGTAATTCAAGCAAATGAAATTAACGATCTGGTTATAGAAGATGCTATGCAATATTTAGAATCAAAATGTAAGGAAGATATTGATTTCAATGCAGTATTTATCACTGAGCTTCTTCGATTAATTGATAATTCAATCTGGGAACACTCAAGCCAAGAAGGGTACACTATCACATTTACTCCAGCATATAATGCTGATGTTTACATGACTGTATGTGGCTATGCAATACTACAATTTGAAATAATGGCTAAGAAATTTGAAGACAAAAGCAACCCCATATCGTACCTAGAAAAACATCAAAAACTTCCACTTTTTACCAAGTTTAAAAATCAGTATAAACTCACTGAAGCAGAGGAAGCAATTGCTGATACTTTTTGTGCTTATCTTGAAGAACCTATAACAACACAAATCAATAAATTGCTTGGTGCTAAAATGGTTGATAAAATGAAAGCCTCACAGCACCAACAATTTTCTAGCAAAATAGCACTTAAGGTAAAAATTCTCAATGACTTACATGAAGAAGACAATTTTTCTAACTATATGCTTTATTTACAAAAGATCCGAAATTGTTTGCAAGAGCGAATAAAAGATTATACTATCAAGTATTGCGATCAAGAAGTTGGAAAAGGTAAAAAAACACTACTTCAAGTAACTGCTAAGGAAGAAATAGTACGAATGGTTGATGCAGTGGAGATTATTATTGCCAACACCGAAGAAGTTACGGTCCAAGATTTACTGGGAAAATTATGTAAGGACGCAGATCTTCGAAAAGAAGTAGGCATTGACCTTCAAGTACAAGATTTGTTGGCTGGACATGAATCTTTAGATGAATTAAATGTATACAGTTTAAAGTCAAAAATAATAAAAAGACTAAAGCCATTGAAGGGAAGATGTCAAGATCATTTTAGCAATATGAAAAGTGAAAGAGCAATGGGTAATTGGAAAGACAAGCCACATGATCTATTGAAAAATCTAATAGGGTGTACTGCACAGTGCCCATTCTGTGGTGAGCAGTGTGACCTGTTGGAGCATGATGATAGCTGTGATCACAGAACTGAAGTACATCGAATCGGTTGCCTGGCTGGATGGAGATACAGTAAAACAGGGAAAATGATAACTTCCATTTGTCCAATGTTAATTACCGGGGATGGTTCATTCTATCCTACTGTAGAAAGTGAGGAGTCAGTTCCCTACAAAGACTACAAGACTATTCACCCACAATGGCTTATTCCTCCTGACGTAGTCGCTAAAAGTTGTTCATACTGGAAATGGTTTGTCTCAAGTCACAGAGAAGAATTAGAAAAAGAATACAATGCTGATGGCTCTCTCTTTCCAGCAGAATGGGCACATATCAAATGGAACAGCATCAAACAAGATTTGAAAGCTGTTTACAAGTTAAACGTTTAAAAGATTTTTCATAATTATAGTATTAGCCACACATTTTATTGGTTATGCATCTTGCAACTACAAAAACATTACCTTTTTAGATTCACCATTTAGAACAGTTTTTTCGTCAACTAGTTTTTGCAACATTTTATCTACTACGTTTTGAGTTTATATTAATTCATTATAATGTTTCGAGTTTCTAATAATTTGTATAGTAAAGAAAACAAATTCTGGTTGGGTGTTTGGACATAACAGCTAGATGAATAGCATATGTGTATATAAAGTAGCTACATTAACAACCCCCCACCCCAAGCTACCAATATGTATCTAGCAGCAATTAGTTTTTAACAGCCAGCTAACACTATTAATATACTATTAATGTACACCTTATTGCAGCCACACAAGCGAATCCAGAAATAAACACACCTATCTCGCCAAAGCATGACTAACTTGTATTTACACTAATTTAGTCATGCCCTACCACTATAGAAAGGCAGATTTTTGCTATCCGCAGCTGAATGATGTCTGCTCAAGATGAAGTCTATAGTACTCCCAGGGTCCCTTATCTGGGGTGGTGGTGTCACTAACTTGCCCTAAAAATGTATCGGGCATAATAAATACTCCGTGCCTGATAGGGGCTATGAAAGGTGGCAGAGTAAGTGCACAACCTATGAAATTAATAAGGTCTTTTTCATAGTACATGGCTTAGAAATGTATGGTACCTCTATCTTTTGCAAGGTGTAGGTTAAATTCTGAGCACTTTGAGGTTTTATTTACACTGTCTGGATAGAGTAACTCTTCTTCTTTCTAACAATATAAGTCTGGTGTCTGGAAACTTTCCTGAAGCTCGTGGTGGCAGTGTTTCTTGAGGATGGCTTTAGAATAATGGCTGTGGTAAATTTGGGCAGAATTTGTTTTGCCCACACAGACTTCTATGATTTTTCATACCATTCTGTAACACAACATATATTAAAATAAAAATTTATTATTGCAGGGCCTTGCCTCTACGTCTACACTCTATAAAGCCTGACCAATTTAGCCTAAAATTTTAAAGTCACTGCATGAATACTTGTGAGTAAACATATCAGTGAATGTAAAAGAGCCTTCTTCCTTGGTTAAGATGGCCTCAGTACATGAAGAATATTTGTCTTCCATTTCCATATTGCCTACATCTTTAAAAACAACTCCAAAAGTTTCTTGACTAGTAGATTTAGCTGTTTCAGCATCTTTTATCCTCTGCGCTGTGCCATGGAAATCATGAATCTGAAGTGTGTGTAGCCACTGCATGGTCCTGCATTGTTAGTTGCTAAGGAAACGTTGCACATCAAACATGCAATTAAACATCACTTTCCCCCCATTCCTAACCACCTATTTTATACTAGAAAACACAAAAAGATACGGCATTTCTTTGAGTTCTGTCTCGATGATCGTGCGATGGATGTGTTCTTTCTTGAACTTGCCCACCACATCATCAAGCTCCTCCCACTCCAGACGCTCCCTCTCTCCACTGTTAGCAAACTTGGCGTTGTAGAAGTCAAAATAAACCTGAAAAAAAAAAGAACCAATAATGATAAACAAGCAAGCATAGCTTAATAATTGTAGTATTTATGAATAAATGAACAAATTAGCGATGATACTTATGCTAATCTGCTAACTTACATCTTCCAGGAGGAGTCCTAGAGCAGGAACTCTAGGAATGTCTACCTTCTCTTTCAAAAATGCATCATCAAAGTCACTTTCTTTTAAGTAGCCTCTAATGATTGCAATGACAAATCCTAGCAGCACAACACAGTGTTTGTGAAAGTAAAATGAAACCTATGGCACACACATAAAACATCTTTACCTATCATTTTCCGGATCTGATGGAGAACAAAACTCTGACCTTTGACTCTAAGTGGTATGAATTCTAAAGGTACCTGGTCAGGCTTGGAAGCATCTCCAGCAACAAACTTTAACCCACACTGATATAACAAAGAATTAATGAATCATATCCAGCCCTTTAAATACATGTGTGAGAAAGTTATTGTAATCATATTTAGTTTCTGTCTGTCAACAGCAGAATTTGTAGATGGCAGCTTTTAGATTGTTGAAAGTGTTATCAAACTAGAGTATTCAACGATAAAACTGCCTTAATTCCATGTTGACAAACAAGAGATCTTATACAAGCACCCACTGATGCTGACTTACTCTGAAGCTGGTTATATATCTCTTAGAGGACATATCTTCATATTTCTTCCCAGAAGTGAAGTTGTGATAGTTGTGAGTGCCTTCATAACGTCTCAGCAGTCGCTCCAAGTAAGCCACTGTCTCGTCTGTATACAATCATAGATAAGCCAAAAATATATTTTAAAGCACTTACCATCACATCTTTGGTGGACAACACATATTACAGAAAGATATCCTTCTAATTGGGTAAGGATTACAAAGTGTAGTTTATGACTCATAATCCTAAAGCTATCCTATCCTGACTATTGGATAAATTCATAGCTGTGTGTACTTGGTGCAAGGAAAATAATACACACCTGTATATGCAGATAGTGTAGATACACACCTGTATATGCACTGCAATCTACACTTGAACATTATCTCAATTATCTTTGCTTTTGTAGCTGTTGTATTTTGTTGTTGTACTTTAGTATGGACCACTGGCACTCAATTTAAAGAATTTTGTTTTTGTTTTTAATCTGGTACATATAGGCCTTGAGTGCTATAGTTTGGTGTTACGTTTCAGAGCCAAGATGCCTGCAATTATCTCAAGATTTGCTATTGACAGGCACACACGACATAAAAAAAATCAGAGATTTGCTGTCCATACTAAAATATGTTACAGAAAACATTATTATTCTAAATATGAGTACATGTATTAACATCAATATATATAACATATTCACCTGGCACTCGATAATCACGTCTTGTAAGATGGTAAGGGTCCAGCGTATACGTGGGCAGGAGATACTCGTACATGCGACCAGAGCATGCGTGACGGGCATCAAAACTTTTTGTGACTCTCTTCACTGCAAACACTTGGATGTGTGGTGGAAGGTGGGCATTAATTTGGGATCGTGCGTCATCCAATTCTGCCATGTGTAAATAATAAACAGAGTAAGTTTTTATTCGACAATGGCAAAACTGATAATCTTTGAACTTATCTTCAGAGACACAACTTGACGAGCTGCAGAAACTCCTTTGTCAGTACGAGCACAGCGCTGAAACTTGAGCTGTAGGAGGAATGGAAGAAGTAAGGAGAAAGATTAAACAAGTAAAAAAATGTCTTTAATAAAATTAGTAAGTCCACTAACGCACACAAGAACCTACCACTTCAAATGTTTACTGATAGTATTCATACTTAATACGAAACCACACATCTCAATCCGTATTATGCTTGACCCAATACCCAAAACAGTTGATATCAAACAATACTTTTAGGGAGATTATCATAGAACAGTTGCAACATATTGAACATAAGATTTAACTTCCTTATTATTATTTTTTTGTCTTAAGTCAACTACCTACTATAGAATATATGACATTACCTTATTGAGGTCACCTGCCATGTCTGCTGGGAAAGCTACAGCTTTACACATTGCATCCAACAAGTCCTGCTCAATACTCGGAAATCCAGGGTTCCTACACACATACACACACACATGTTCACACACACATGGGTTCATTTAGGAATTAATCTGGGAGGAGGGGAGGGGGATGGATTGAGCTTGCGCTATCTCAATGGGATCGCAACTTTCATACATAATTAATGAGATGGAAGAGGAAGTGAGCGGGAAAGAAATAGTTGAGAAAATCTGCTTGGAGAATTTGTGGCTAGTACGTATACTGGAGTGACATCATTACAAAATGAAAAATAACTTTAATTTTACTCCTAATTTGATTTAAATCTCATTCCTAGTCACTTCTGCCTCTTGTTAAAGTTTACAAATGAAACTTGTAGGACCCACATACAGAGCAATCCCTCCGATAATTTTTTTTCTAACTTCAATTATTATGACAATACTTAAACAGCAGCAATAAACTCACATGATTTAAATTCACAACCACCTTCATTTTTCACATTGCTTTTCGCTGACACAATTTTAAGAAAATTACGGGAAAAGGGCAGAGTACCATAAAATAAAAGCAAGTTCATCGAAGGAAAATGTTCACTGTGAATCGTCTTGTGAAGGAGAATCAGGCTCGGACCATCCCTGCCAGGAGAGAGAGTCAGCAATGGGGTGGTGGAGACCCTTGATGTGCTCAATGGCAATGTCATAGTCTGCCAACTTCAATTTCCATCTCGTCAACTTTGATGACGATGGAATACCATCGAGAATACCAGAGAGAGCCTGATGGTCGGTGAATAAGTAGAGACTAAAATGTTCAACGGTCTCAAGTAGCGCCAGAGCTTCCAACTCCGTGGCAGAAAACTTTCGCTCCCTGGGAATCAGCTTCCTGGAAAAGGATGAGCAGGGCATCCATATATCATTCCTACAAACACACAAAGCACCTCCAATGCCTGTTGTAGAGGCATCGGAGAACACACACCATACCTCGTCAGAATTAGGTATAATTAAAGCAGAGTGATTGATAATGGCTGTGATTATAGAACTGAAGGAAACGTCATGGTTATCGTTCCAGGGTAAAGTGTCTGGAGACGTTCGTCTTAACAATGAATTAAGTGGAGCAACTAAAATGGCAAAGTGTGCAATAAAACGGGAATAAAAGTTGCATAAACCAAGAAATGATGTTAACTATGATTTGGTTGTGGGACGAGCAAATGATTGAAATTGACTAACACGAATTGATGGGATAGAAATCTTTCCAGACCCGATGCAAATCCAAGAAAGTCAAAAGAAAAGTATACCCAACTGCTCTTTACTGTAAGGTTGGCATTAGCTAGCCTCTCAAGAACTGCCTGCATTAACAACTGAAAGGTTGCCGGAGCATTTCTGAGCCCAAACGGCATCACTCGGTACTGAAATTTCCCCATTAAGCAAGAGAAAGCTGTGTACTGTCTACATTCTTCTGCCAGAGGAACCTGGTGAAAGCCTTTGAGTAGGTCGAGTTTCGACAAGAACTTAGCCTTTCCTAACTGTGCAATGATAAACTCTATGGTAGGCATAACAAAAGGTTCGGGTACTGTGACACAGTTCAGTTTACGAAAATCAACCACGATTCTGAGACCACCGTCTTTCTTCTTGACGGGCAAGAGCGAGCTCGACCAATTAGAGGTGGAAGGCTCTATAATTACCAATGCTAACAAGTTCTGAATCTCTTTACGGAACTCATCTTGATAGGCAAGTGGAATGCTATACGGTGGTGTCCACACAGGGGTGGGGCTGGTCAACTGAATGGAATGAGAAACAGCCAAAGTTAGTCCTGGCTTGTCTGAAAACACTGTGGGAAATAGTAACAAAGTCTCATCTAGCTGCTGTTGCTGAGCAGTGGAGAGTACAATAGGTATCTCGCTGACAACCTCGTCCAGTGGATCTTCAACCACTGTAGCCACCCTGAAAACTGAAGGATCTGGAGCTAATTTGAGTTGCGAAGCATTCACAACCTGGGATCTGCTCTTCTTGTCAGCGCCCTTAATGGAACAATTTACCGGGTGTATCAGCTTGTCTATCACATACGGTCCTTCCCAGGAGGACTCCAAACAGCGGTTGAGACCTGGGACTCTCTTAAAAACTCTACTACCAACTTTGAGGTTTGAAAGGGCAGACTCCTCCTTAGCGAGCCTGTGTTTAGCCATGTTAGTGTTAAGAGCCGATTTCACGACAGAGTTTTGACAAGCAGCCTGGACATTTAAGTCATGGATGAACTGCGGTAAATTAACGTGGGAATCAGAATCACCCACCCAAAATTATTTTAAAGTGGACAAAATGAATGGTGAGGGCTTAAGGAAAAGCAGCTCGTGCGGCGTATGGCCGTGTCTACTGTGAGGGATATTCCAAATAAAGAACAAGACAAGATCAAGGGCTGCGGGCCAATCATGTTTGTTGTGTATGAACTTAACCAGCATAGTCTTAAGTGTTGCATGAAACCGTTCCAACCTCCCGTTTGACTGGGGGTGGTATGGTGAGGTTCTTACACGGGAAATGCCCAACTTCTTATATAACAGTAACAGCACCTTGGACATAAAGTTGGGCCCTTGGTCCGATAACACAGCTAAAGGCGGACCAGTAACAGAGATAACACCAAGGAGAGTTTGTGCAGTATTCTCCGCAGTGTATGACTTCAAGGGCACCGTGAATGGGAAGCCTGAAGCCAGCTCCATAGCCGTGAAAATAAAGCGAAAGTTGTGCTTAGCCTTGGGCAGCAGACCAACAATGTCCACTGCTAATTTCTCACACAGTTCAGAAATCACTTCCGCCGGTAACATGGGGACCTTCAATGCACCTGATTTATTATTCTTTAAACGATGACAACACTTGGAGATATGTTCATGAATGTCTGATGCCATGTTTGGCCATGAGAAGTGTTGGTTAATGAGAGACCGTGTAGCGTTTAAGCCACCGTGTCCGTGCCCATCATGTGCAACCTGTATGGCTTTGGTGCGGAGAGACGTTGGAACTATAAGAGCCGATGACACATGATTGGAAGTAGTAGTCAAGCACATTAAAAGATCTTTGACAATGAATAATGTGTTAGAATCCTTATGTGCGTCATCCCATAACTGTTTAAGAGAGGGATCAGACTTCTGAAGTCATCTTTAGAAACACCATCAAATGTCAAGGAAGGAAGGCTAGCGACAAGATCTGAATCTGAAATGGTATTAGTAGGTGAGAGGTGATCTGAAGTGTCAAGTGAAGGCGATATAGCAAGGTCTGGACTCTGCTCTGGAACTGACTCTGATTCAACGACCTCAGCAATGTCTTCCAATGCCACGGGAGAGGCACCTTCAGACAACTGCAAAGCCTGAGCCGTCTTCTCAGCCAGCTCATCACTAGCTGCCATGGCCCGTGTGATGGCCAAAGCAGGGGCAGGTGAGGACTTAACATGCGACAACAGATCAAGGAGTTTCTCCCTGCCAAAGTCTGTACCAAGTAGGAAAGTGTAACGAGGCAGACGGTCAAGAACTGCCAATCTACACTTGCCCTCAAATGAAGGCAAAGAAACATCCAACTCATACACTGGGACTTCCATGTCTGACCTGGGAAATGCCCCACAAGGTGGTGTGTGCAATAGGAGTATCATTGGGGCCAATGAAATTGGAAGAAATCAGAGAGACTTTTGCCCCAGAGTCTAGAATGACATCTGTTTGAATGCCGTTAACTGAACCTTTTACTATGAATAAATCATTTAAGTTGTGATCATTAAGGAACTCTGTGTCAAATGAATTGGTGTCATCAAATTACTGGAAACAACACGAACAGGCCTGGGTGCTTGGGTGTTACCCCTAGTGGAGCCAGAATTATTGGAAGATGGTCTAGTCTGAGATTGAGATTGTGGAACCTGAGGTTGAGCTTGAGCTGATTGTTGTTGGGACTGGATGTATTGAGCCTGTGAACGTGCACCAAATGATTGGGGACTTGGGCAGTTATTGGCATAGTGCCCTTGTGCATTGCACTTAAAACAAGTTATAGTTGCAATGTCGCGCCTAGCAGGCAAGTACTGAGTAATTTGGGTGTGGAGGGTGTGGAAGCAATGGATCACGCTGATGCCTATTGAAGGAAGGTCTGGAACCCTGATGAAAGAAATCAGTATGGCTAGTGATAGGCTGATAACCACGATTTGAATGGTGAGGTTGTTGTCCGGTTAAAGTAGTGCTGATTGGGCTGAGAATGGTTGTAATGGTTGTAATGAGAATGGTGAGAATGGTGAAAATGAGAACGTTATCTATGAGCATGGTCATTAGATGGCGAGAAAGACACACAATCCTTAAAGAAGTCATCAAACGTACAGGCTTCCTTAGCAAAGATCAACTCTCGCCTATCTTGCGGTAAACCCGACAAGACACCGATAATGGAAAAGGTTTTAGCCATTAAGTCCACAGCTTTATCAGAGAAATTATTAAGGTAGGGCAGGGTATCTAAAATCACTTCAAATTTATATTTCCAGTGTGTAAAGTATTCCATAAGAGAGAGAGAACCATTATTTCTGAATTTAAAATCTAAAGAGTCTAAACATTCAACAAGAGAATACCCCCTGCGTCCAACAGAACAACACGCATATCAGCATAAGTGGAAGTATCTTTTAAACAATTAAAATAGGCCACACAAAACTTTCCCGTAAGGGAAGGTGATAGGTGCTCTAATCAAAACTGTTGAGGAATGCGTTTTGAATGCATGATAACCTCAAATTTGTGGAGGAATACAAAAATGTCGTCACCATTTTTCAGCTCGCCTATTGAATTTCTGTTTCGGGAAAAATCAGAGTACCTAGAGCTAGTGTTGTCAGAAATCTTACGCATCTCCTCTTGCATATGGTAAAGCATCCAGGTATTAGGGTCTATGTTAGTACTCTTAAGATTAGTAGCAAAGGCTTGAGCTCTCTCAAAGTCAACAGACCCAGGAAGAATAGGACACTCTACCAAACGGTGTACTGAGCTTTCCAAGTTTCCTGTGCATTCAGTGCGTTCGGAAGCTGAGGCAGAAGTGAAAGAGCCAGATTTACTTTTTGGAGCTGAGGAAAAGCCATCAAAATCACTAAAGCGGTCAAATTCTGTAATAGTACTCTGAGAATGTTCTGAACTGGAAGAGCTAGCAGATTTGGAAGAAAGTGAGGCGGAATCAGAACCCCCGCATGTAGCTTCGTCTGAGTGTGAGTCAAGCTCAAGTGGAACAGAGGGAAGTTGCTTACCCCGTTGCCTACGCTTATTAGACATGATAGAGTATAAATGACACAATGTAAGAAACGATAACCCACAATATAACGTTCAGCGCAACAAAATGTAACAACAACGATGCAATAATGTAATCAAATAACTTGCTGAACTGAAGTGAAGGGCAAGAAGACTCAAGGAGCACAGTAGAACTGCTGGCTGAACTGAAGGGAAGGGCAAGAAGACTCAAGAAGCACTGTAGAACTGCTGGCTGAACTGAAGTGAAGGGCAAGAAGACTCAAGAAGCACTGTAGAACTGCTGGCTGAACTGAAGTGAAGGGCAAGAAGACTCAAGAAGCACTGTAGAACTGCTGGCTGAACTGAAGTGAAGGGCAAGAAGACTCAAGAAGCACTGTAGAACTGCTGGCTGAACTGAAGTGAAGGGCAAGAAGACTCAAGAAGCACTGTAGAACTGCTGGCTGAACTGAAGTGAAGGGCAAGAAGACTCAAGAAGCACTGTAGAACTGCTGGCTGAACTGAAGTGAAGGGCAAGAAGACTCAAGAAGCACTGTAGAACTGCTGGCTGAACTGAAGTGAAGGGCAAGAAGACTCAAGAAGCACTGTAGAACTGTTGGCTAAACTGAAGTGAAGGGCAAGAAGACTCAAGAAGCACTGTAGAACTGCTGGCTGAACTGAAGTGAAGGGCAAGAAGACTCAAGAAGCACTGTAGAACTGTTGGCTGAACTGAAGTGAAGGGCAAGAAGACTCAAGAAGCACTGGAGAACTGCTGAAAATCAAAGAAGCAACACACTGAAGACTCTAGAGCAGGCAGGTTCTGAAAAGTAATGAAACAGTAAAGTAGGTAAGAACAACAAGAAGAAGTTGTGCAAACTATCGAAGACGTGAACTCGATCTCTTGAACCAGAAGGGTTGAAAGCCAACTGAACCACCGCTGCCGCCAGGTGTGGTGACTGGGGAGTAGCGAGAAGGAGCCAAGGGTACGCTGCCACCAGAGTTGAACAAGTAGTCAAGCTTTCTAATGCTTTCCCTCAACCCCAATCTCAGATTGTTTAAGTCTAAGTTAAGATTATAAGGAATTAAGACCAAATGTACAACTGATTGGGACACACCTGGGGGAGCCAATATATATAGACAACTTCCCCGGGCATGCCCAGTGCATGGGAATGATGTAGTCACACGTATGTCTGCGGCGTGGTGTGGGAATGGAAATGAATGGTGAATAGTCTGAATAGAGGTAGTTGCTTCTTCTTTTTTTCAGCTCTACTTGCTGCTGCTCCTCATTTTTGGTTGCCATTACTAATTCAGTATACGTCAGAGCTCCAGAAACTGCATGTGGTGTAGTAGCCAGATACTCCCCCACACTTACATAACACCCACTAACATTAACACTTAGTTTATTAACATGCACCTGTCTTAGTCGTTTTGTAATGACTAGTGGTCATCCTAATGCATGGCAAGTCCAAGCAACAACCAAGCCAGACCAAGGGAAAAAACCCTCTGTGTGTATAAATGGAATACAACAGTATGTGATGTGTTGTTATTGTTTGTTTGTTTGTTTTTTTAGATTAATAGCACAAATGGAGCAAGAAAATTTCACAAGGCAAAGCCATATGAAATTTCTCACTACATAATTTTTTTTCATGCTCATATGCTTCTTCCTCCCCCCCCTCCCCCCACTCCCTCCCTCTCCCTAAATATGCATGCTATGTGTTGATTAAAAAAAAGCACCACTATCAATGATGCCTTCAGCAGGGAAGCCCTGAATAAGTACCTTAGCCAACCGACAGTGACTTCCTTCATCCTTGACACACACTAGGTTCACACTGCCCTCTTCATCAGATGAGGAAAGGCAGGATAGAAGTTCTTCCGGTGGATCTTTATTCTCTGACTGAGGTACATTATGACTCTGACGGAATTGTCTTTACGGTATTGAATAATAACTCATACATTTAAAACTCTAGTAGGACATAAAACTGCAGAGCAATGGGAAAAATTAATTCAATATATTCTCCTGCTGTATCTAGAACTATGCAATGTGCCACAAACTTCCATACCTGATATGTCATCAATAATTTCAGTATACAACTGACGAGATATATCCAGCATCCCTGATTATAAAAACATACAAAATAGATAAATATATAAATAAATAGACAGAACAAAATGTTAACAAAAACAATTAATAATGGGAAAAAGGAACAAATACACTAACAAAAAGTAAATAAATAAATTAATAAATAAACTCCATCTGTATTGTAAAAAAATTTCAAATTTATCAAAAGAATGGGTAAACTAAAGGGGCACATCAAACACATATGTCACATCACAACATATGTACCACATCACAATACATGTGCCACATTACAATACGTGTCACATCACAATACATGTGCCACATCACAACACATGTACCATATCACAACACATGTGCCACATCACAATACATGTGCCACATCACAATACATGTACCACATCACAACACAAGTGTCGCATCACAACACATCTGCCACATCAAACATATATGTCACATCACAACACATGTACCACGTCACAATTCAACAGTTCAGGAGCCCTGAATAAAAAGCAGTATTAAAACTAGTAATGTGCTTGAGCACAAATGGCGAGCGAGTCTAAAACTACACTATTGTTAAATGATTAATTTTTACTTCTAACACTCAAGCTACTGAAATATAGTCGAGTTTTTAAATTACGTATATAGGGTAAAAGCATTCAATGCCATAGTAACCACTCCCCGCAACTGCTTGAATTGAAAAATAAAGAGCAACAAAATCAAGTCACATAATTTAAACTTTCATGCTTACTATTAGTTGTAACGCACAATACTTTCACACAACTGAACATACCTATGCAAGACTTACCTTCGTGGTTAGTCTAGTGGACAATGGATTTTCAAGTAAGTACTGTTGCGTAGGGCTTATAACTGTGACAAATAGCATATTAACTTACCACCACCACTAACTCAATAGAAATGGAGCTCCCATAAGTTTTTTAGTTTTAACATATAAACAAACAAACATCCCTGATTTTCAATTGTGTTACCCCATAAGTGTCTCACTCATTTCGCTCGCTCGCCAATTAACTTTGTGGTAGTAGCAATAAGGAAGCTATTAAAATGAACTGAAAAACTCCAAACTAATGTTCAAGAACACTTGCCATCAAATGAAATTGTGTTAAACTAATTAATGTATGGGAAAAATCGCTGTTCAATGAAATCACACGGGGGAAAGTGAAATATCATTGTGGCTAAGTGAAATAGTACGGGTAAGTGCGCACACGTGCAGCGTTAACCTTGGAAACGTACAGTTCGAGTAGATTCTAGTTGTAGACAATGTCGCTCTTTACCACAGAAGCTCTATCTCTATTAGACGGAATGTTTTATAACAGATTAGGAGAAGCCGTACGTTGAAAATGAAGTTCCAGAGGAAGCTAATCCTGAAATAAGGAGATAGTGAGTGAGCAATACAGTGTAGCTACAATTGTAAATGACTTTTTAACAAAGCTGGCCTACTATTAGCGAGTGATGGCACGGGTAACCTGCGCTATTAGGGATCAATAGCACAGTTACCCATGCTATTACTCATACAAATTTCAACAATCATGATCATTACAATTCAATAAATTACAAATTTTGTACTAAAAAATCACCTCATTTTCAGTGAGCTCTGCAGAAGCAGCAACATGGAGGAATGAATGTGGACATATGAGAAGAGAAAGACATACAGATGTTTGAGAGAAAATCAAGTGACAATTTTTTACCTTGGATGCAATTCTGTCTCAACTGCAATGTATGGAGACCTGTGACACACACATACACACACACACTATAAACACATAAACAAGCATGAAAACGCACAAACGCGCATGCACACACACACAAACTTGTCTACATAGTGTGAACTCACTGGAAGGTGGCTCCAGAATGTTGGATCTCAGTAGTCTAGCTGTACACACATACACACACTCAACTCTACCAAGTGAGTAGACTAAGTTGATCCTTACCTCCACCTACTGTCTTCGTGTAGTTGAGAATGCCGTAGAGGGAGTGGCTAGAGGCGGGGTCACGGGCATTAGTGAGCAGCTCTAGATTCTTCACTGTAGTGACATCTAAAAAAAGATATCCTTTTCCATATTATACTATCAATTTGATGAGTGACACTTCATGAACCATCATCATAATATTATTAATGTTTTATTAACGGGCTCTAGTCAGAGTATGGTGGTTGTGACAGACACATACAACTTCAGGTAATATTAGTTTGGGGAAGTTAGGAGGTGGAGCCTACTCTAAGGCGAGGAATTGGTAAACACAGCATATTCTCTGTCAGAATGCTGCTGGTGACATTTCAACCTTTGGAGCTGATCGCACTGACACAGCGTTAAGCTGGAGGTGCTTGGCTCAGTAGGAACCCCCCTCCTTGAAGCTATAATTAAACCTACTAAATTGGGAAGTGGGTGGGTTAGATAAGATCAACAGAAACTTTTCTGTGAAAGCTACAGAAGCTACAGGTTGCACGCGGTAGTACTAGCTTGTATGTTTGTGTGTGGTATACCCGCCCATGCACGGGCAGCCCGTGTGTGCGTATGAATACCATGCGTGTGTGCATATGACTACCATGCAGGTACCCTAGACAGGCTACTGCACCAACTCTGCTGGCCGTTAACCTCAGTTATCGGGACCGTTAACTCCATTTAACGGGCTCTAGTCAGAGTATGGTGGTTGTGACAGACATATACAACTTCAGGTAATATTAGTTTGGGGAAGTTAGGAGGTGGAGCCTACTCTAAGGCGAGGAATTGGTAAACACAGCATATTCTCTGTCAGAATGCTGCTGGTGACATTTCAACCTTTGGAGCTGATCGCACTGACACAGCGTTAAGCTGGAGGTGCTTGGCTCAGTAGGAACCCCCCAAATTCCCCAAGATCTAGGAACTACAGGCCAATGATACGTGGTAGTGAAATTAGCATACCTCACTGTGCTTGGGTAATCCGCTTGGCTGCCTTGAGGAGTACCTCTGGGGATGTCCTGATGTATGTCTGGTAGGCATGGCTGTGCCAGCGACCAAGCGTTTTAATCAGACGGTCAGGAAGGCCAGCCTCAGCAGCAGCTGTAGCAGCTCCTATTCAAGGCTGTGGCTGCTGAATGTTTCAGGGTTGATCCCAGCGGTCCGAAGGAGAGATTTCATTGTTGCTGATACTGAGCTCCTGGTGAGGTAGACCCCAGAACTCAAGGTGAACAGTGGACCTGAGGGGCCATACTGACGAAGTGTCAGGAACTTGGACATGGCCCTGACGGGACAAGTGGAGGAGCTTGTAGCACCGACTAAGATGGTGTGGGAGGTGCCAAATCTGTCGGTCTTAGAGCACTTCAAGGTGACGGAAAATGAGGAGTCAGAGAGAGTGACGTCATCACGGAGTAGATGTTTTGCTTGGTCAAATTTGCTGGTAGTGGGGCAAGAGTATTCACTGACTCTGAGGAACCCATAGAAAGCCAGCGTAAAGGCGGCCCAGTATAGGAGTTTGTCATGGGATGAGAAGGTTGATAGGGAGAGTTGTGACTTCAGAGCGCGCAGGTTAGAGAAGGTAATTGACGACCTTGTTCTGGCTTTCTTCCTGAGTGAGCGTCTGATGCCGGTGCATAGGTATGAGAGGAGCGGAGTGTCTGTGGTGGGGTCACTGTACCCATGCTCAAGGTGATACAGTCTGATGCCAGCAAGGTATACCTTGATGGTCTGGTATGATAACCTCTTGCTGATATGGGCACAGAAATACTGCAGAGTGAGCTCCGAAGCTGGTAGAGGCGGGATATGCTGGCATTTGCAGAACCTCAGGTAGGCGGACACACCCACCTTGTACGTTCTCCTGGTGGAAGGGGCTACCCCTGCGGCCTGCAGCCGGTTCAAACGGGCTGTTAGAGGAATGTTGGTGCTGCAGGGGTGGGAGTTGGCAGGAGGTCCGCGTGAGGAGCCAGAGAACGAAACTTGGGCAGCTGCAAGCGAGAGAGTGCATCAGCAATACAGTTATCAATGCCAGCTATGTGGCGAATCATTACGTTAAAGTTATTATCAGCAGCCACATAGAACAGGGCCCGTACCAAGTCCATTAAGTCAGGACAGCGTGATCGACCAGCCTGCCAGACGTGGACTACTGCCTCATTGTCGCAATGAAACAGAAGCCTCTTACCAGACCAGTGCTTGCCCCAGGTCTCGCACGCCATGACTATGGCATAGAGCTCTTTCCACTCGATAGACATATCGAGGAGGTTGGATGACCAGGTTTTGTTGAACCAGTGGCCGTTCCAGTAAGCGCCGTAGCCGAGGTGCCCTGCGGCGTCAGTAAACAGGTTGAACTCGTGGGCGGGTGTCCATGATGGTTCTATGAAAAATGCCACCCCGTTCCAGTCTGATGCGAATCTAAGCCACCAACGCACATCCAGGACTGTTTATTTTGTGATGGCTACCTGCTCCTCTAGTCCTTCTACAGAGTGAGCTGTGTCTAACAACCATCTGAGGAAGATGCGTCCAGCAGGTATCACCTTACATGCAAACGCCAGCTTGCCTATGAGTGACAGCAATTGACGTTTGGTGCATCTGCCCTGGCAGCTGTAGAGGGAACTGAATCTGGATAGTTCTTCCAGCAGAGCAGTCAGCTTCTCCAGAGGGAGGCGTGCCTGTTTCAGAACAGTGTCTAGTTCAATCCCAAGTATCGTGAGAGTGGTAGCTGGGCCTTGTACTTTCTCAGGTTTCACTGGGGCTCCTACGGCTTCACATAGAAGGAGCATGTCAAGGAGTGCATTGAGGCAATCAGGGGATAAAGCAGGAGCTACGAAGAAGAAGTCATCTAAATAGTGAAACAAGTGAGAGAGGTTAAAGTAATGCTTAAGTATCCATTCCAGTGCGTTAGCGACCATGTTAAATAGATAAGGTGCAGAACGCAGTCCAAAAGGGAGACATTTGTCAACGTAGTACAGGTTTTGCCAGCAGATGCCAAGCAGGTGCCAGTCTTCTTTGCGTACGGGACATAGCCGAAAAGCGTTTTTGAGATCTACTTTGGCCATGAGAGCTCCTTTACCACATAGGTGGCATAGCTTAATGGCGTCGTCGACAGTTGCATACTGTAAGGAAAAATCCTCAGGGTTAATAAAGTCGTTGATGCTGTTGTCGGAAGGTGCGGAGAGATGGTTGATCAGTCTCCATCCTCCGTCCTTCTTCGGGACAACACCAACGCCGGAGCAGCGGAGGATCTATCACAAAAAGCAGACAATTTAATGATCTGCATTTTTTCTTTTTCTTTTAGAGTTCAGGAAGGCTCTTCTGAGCTAAGACATGGGACAATACATTTGCAATTGTATTAAAATTGTTTCACTATTAGTTGTGACAGTATAAAATTTGAAGACAATTTTGTTAAGCCAACTCACTATAGCTACCACAAAAATGATTTCATGATGCTGGACAATTAGTGTAACTGTCTATCATTATTTGCTTACACCTATTAAAAAAAAAACAACAACCTAAAGCCTCAAAATAAAGAGTTATAAACTTTTGAAAAAAAAATTCCTTCAAGTTATTATCATAATAGGAAATTTTTCTTTTTTTAACAGCCAATATTTTAAATTATAACTTAACCCGATGTTTCGACTTCTTGCCGAAGTCCTCTTCAGGAGTCAGTTTATTATCATATTACAATTTGGGAAAGTACGTGTTTACGTCTAAGGTGGCATTTGGGGATAATAGTACGTGATGCGTTTACAATCTCACCAATGGTGGCAGTCTGTTCAGACCCCTTGAAGCAGACCTTGAGAGAGCCTGGGGCATACACAATGTTCTGTATAAACTCCACATACTTGAGCAGAGCTGCAGCTGCTGCCAGGCAGTAGTACTTAGTGCTCACATCCACCTCCACTGAACTGAACTCTGCAGCACACAACTGGTGGATGTACTCCAACCCTAGGCACCACACAAAGAGGTCAGGAATGCATAGCACTGTCATTGTAACAGTGCAGTTAGTAACAAAACTAGCTATAAACTAGGGTGTATCAATCATCAGTTTCATTGGCAAAGCTACTGTTCAAAGACAAGCAGATTTTTAAATGCTAAAAGCACTATGCAGTCAAACTTTAGACTGTCCTAGGACTGCTACACTGATGTTCAAATTGACCATGTTGTGACACTATAACATAAAACCACATTTAACATACATAGTGATAGCAATATTTTTACATTTGCATCATCTATTGAATATGCACATTTTATTTTTGCAGTTTGATACTTGCAACTAATTATGGTGGCAGCATACCAACTCCGTCTCAGAACTACTTTTGAAATTACTAGCTCACTCCAAACTAACGTATGCACATACACAAGTAACAAAAAACAAACACACATACATACATACATGCATACATAAAAACACAGGCCTTTCCTCACAGCAAGTGGTATGGGCACCCGAAGTCCCACCTGGACCATTGCTGTTGCATGAGAAAAGGCATTGAATTTGCACCCCAGCAAACGCCAGGTACCCAATCACAGCTGGGTGGACTGGTGGGAGGCAGATGAAAAACTAGATTGAAAAATTGCCAGAGTGGGACTTGAACTCTAAGACCTCAGGCCCTGAGCCAAGGATACAACCACTACACCACACAGCCACTGCACATACATACATACATATTTACATACATACATAATTACAAACCTTTGGACTCATTGAAGTATTTCCGCTGCACGGTTGTGAGTGTAGTTTCATCAAAATGATCTAAAAGAAGTTGATAGAGTTTAGTCTTAGCACTGTAATCACACACTGTGTTGGGTAGAACAATCTATAAGCACAAACATGGACAACACACCAACACCAGACACAAATACTCACCTGACACAAATTACACACTCACACACAATCAAACATGCATACACACACTCTCAATCAAGCACATGCACACCCAAACTCATTTGAAATGTTATTATCTGTTTGTTATAGGTTGACAATCATATATTATGTTTTGAAAGAGGTTTGCAATGCCCAGTGTGCCACGAAAAACCCAGTGTTATGTTAGCGTAAGTGGCCATATATCGACCAGTACCTGTTATCGACCTGTTATTGACCTAATTATCGACTTACCTAGATTACGGACGTGTCACTATAATATCCGGGAATGTCTCGTAGTAGGCGGAGTACAGGCAGTAGTTCACGGAGACTTGGAAATTGTGAAAGACTGGTGTCTTTAGTTTCTTTTTGTTTTATTTACGGTTGCTTCTCGGTTGCTTGCTTGAGTTTTTAACTTCACAGGTAAGCTGTGGAAAATGCCACGATGCTTAATTGTTATCCTTTGACCTTTTTTTCAGTGAAGTGAATGCCGTGCGGAAGAAAAAGAAGGAAAACAGCTGCTGCTGAATCGCCACCTCTACCCAAGAAGAGGAAACAATGGAGTAACAAAAGCATGGTCTTGGCCATGGAAGCGGTCAAAGCAGGCAGATTTGGTGTTAATGAAGCTGCTCGGATGTATGGTCTTCCTAGCAGTACCCTTAAGGATCGAATGGGAGGGAGGGTGGTACATGGAACAAACCCTGGACGAAGGCCATTTTTAACACAAGAAGAAGAGAAGTATCTCACTGACCATTTGGTTCATATAGCTCAGCTAGGATATGGCAAGACCAGAAGGCAAGTGCTTAACATGGTTGAAATTGTAGCCAGAGAGAAAGGCATTATGCCGCAAGACCACAAGAGATTGTCCAGTGGGTGGTTTAGAAGGTTCATGGAGCGTAATCCAACACTGTCACTTCGGCGTGGAGACGCAACGGCTCATGTTCGAATGGATTGTACTAACTCTGCTGCACTGAAAAAATATTTCGACCTCCTCGAGAAGTGTGTTGCCAAAGTAGGAAGCCCAGCACAAATATACAACATGGACAAAAGTGGGATTCCCCTTGACCCTCGTCCCCCAAATATAATTACAAAATCTGGGCAAAAAAAGGTTCGATACAGGGTATCAGGCAAAAAAGAGCAAATAACTGTTATTGGTTGAGTTAATGCCATAGGGAATTCCATTCCACCTATGATTATTTTTGAAGGGAAGTATTTAAATCATCTTTGGACTCAGAATGAAGTGCCAGGAACTTATTACGGAATGTCTGGCAAAGGGTGGACAGATCAAGAACTTTTTCGCAGCTGGCTAAAAAATCATTTCCTACGGTATGTAGTTCCAGGACGGCCAATAATTTTACTTCTGGACGGTCACAGCTCTCACTATGATCCTGTAAGCATTGAGATTGCACAGAAAGAGAACATTATTCTATTTTGTCTCCCACCACATACTTCCCATGAATCACAGCCCCTTGACTGCTCAGTTTTTGGATCTTTGAAGCGTCACTGGTCAGATTCTTGTCATTACCATCAACAGACAAATCCCGGTGTTGTTATTAATAAATACAACTTTAACAAGGTATCTAAACATTTTAAATTAATTTCAATAAACCAATGTGATGAAAAGGCCTAAAAAATAATAAATTGCAGATGTAGCTAGCTAATTCTGACATTTTATCTTTGTAGCTGACCCCAATATATTAATAACTTTGTCATTATTGTAGGTGTTCTCTGTTGCATGGATGCGAGCACTAACGCCGTCCAATATTGTGGCTGGATTTAGAAAGTGTGGTGTGCACCCCTTCAATCGTAATGCAATTATGAATCTTGACCCTGTTGACACCGATTCATCTGATGGCACTTCACCGACCAGTAACAATTCCACCACCAACTCTGCTGATGGCATTGGGGCCACTGTTGCCAAATCCCCTCCTGTCAATGCTATAGTCTCTAGATCAACATCACCTGCTGTTGTCGCAAAATTTCCTGTGACCACTAACACCGATTCAGATATTGTATTCCCTCCAGTGAAACTTGAGCTTTTTGAGAGACGTTACAAAGAAGGGTACGATATTCCAGACGCTGAATATGAGGCTTGGTTGACAATGGCCCATCCACAGGCTGGAATGACTAGCATTGCTGACGCTTTTCAAGATGTGCCTACTCTAAACCCGGTCAGTGAAAGTGATGATGAAATATTAGCATATGAGACACCTGTGAGTTCTCCTGAGATGTTTTCGACTCCTGTTTCACCTTCACATGTACCATTAAGTGCCGACGACAATGATGCACAGTCACAAACATTGGAAGTGCCACTTTCACATCAAACTCCAGCTCCAGATAATATCGTCACAGAAGTCGCCTCAGATGCATCTGCCTCAGAAGCGTCTGCCTCTCATGCATCTTCTTCTGGTAGTACCACACCTTCTCAGGGTAACTCCTTTACAACAACCAAAGTCAGTCCACTCGCGAAATATCTAACACTGCCAGATGCCACACCAAAATCTCGAACAAGGACACCAGAGACAACCAAGATTAGAGCTATGACTGGAGCTCGTGTATTAACCAGTACTGAATGTTTTGCCATTATCAAAGAGCAGGAACAGAAAAAGAAGCAGAAAGAGGAAGAAAAGATTAGGAGAAAAAAAGAACGAGAAGAGAAAAAACAGCAGAGACTAGAAGAGCAACAAAAAAAGACTGAACAGAAGGCTAAGAGAGTGAAAGAAATGGCGCGTAAGGCAGAAGAAAAGCTAAGAGAAAAGGAAAGGAAAAGAGTTGAGAAAGAACAGAAACAGAAGGAGAAGGCAGAACAGAGGGGGAAACCCAAGAATGCAGAGAGTGGCAATCACAAACGAACCCTCCGCTCAAGGTGTGTTCAAGAAGATCATTCAACTAGGCTGGATGATGTGATTGAATCTAACAAGTGCTGTGTATGCTATGAAGAGTATGAAGAAGAAGAAGAAATGGAGTGGGTGCAGTGTCCATGTTCCCGCTGGCTACATGAAGAATGCATCATTGAGACTCGTGTCGATACTTTCGGAAAAGAATTGCTATGTCATCACTGTGTTTAAAAATAATAAAAAAATCAAAAAAAAAATCAATAATTTCAATCAAGTAGCTATGTCACTCTTCAAAACAATTGTTGTGTCTTCAGTATGCTATATAGCTACAAAAAAAAAAAAAAAAAAATTCATCAATTCAATCAGTACTTCAATCATGTTTTTTGTATCTTTTTTTTTTTTTTTTTTCAGTTGTTCCCAGTAATGATTTTTCAATTTGTCATGACATTTGACATGACAAAGTTTGACACTTGGTCGATAATAAGTCAATGTGGACTAATTGAGTGGACGGTATTAAGTACCGGTGGTCGGTATCCGGTTCTCAACCAGCTACGGTTGCCGTTATATAACCCAGTCACGGAGGAGGCCAGTGACCCGAAATTTGCCATACATCGTCCAGAAGAGTTGTATTATCGTCCAGTTGCATTACGATGTTCTTGACTAGGTTCGGGTAGGATAAATAATGGTAAGTTGAAATGTGGTCGATAATTGGCCACGTACGCTATAGTGTTACTTCGGAGGTCAAATTGCACAAATCACTGGAGAAATACAGAGTGCGTAGGAAGATGTTTCGGTATGGGTGGGCTCAAAGGATATGTGTTTTGTGGTTTATAGGTGCTCATGTGTGAAATAACATTTTTAATTGTGCCCAAAAAATTATTGAGGCTGGCCAGTCAATGTAATTCTTGGGAGAAAGGAGCATGCTTTAGTTTAGCTTTCAATGAACCATGTCATGTAGTATACTACTGAATGTGTATGTGTAATATGACCATGTCATGTAGTATACTACTGAATGTGTATGTGTAATATGACCATGTCATGTAGTATACTACTGAATGTGTATGTGTAATATGACCATGTCATGTAGTATACTACTGAATGTGTATGTGTAATATGATAACTACTGCATGTTTACCTCCATGGGATTGATATGAAGTAGTTTTGTGAGGACTTTCACATACATCTGACTGTCTGGAAACTACAGAAACAAAGTTTAGTGTTAATACAATCCTAGCATTTGAAGAGAAAGATGCATTTTCTGTTATGTATATTGGATGGTAAAGAAAATATCTATTTCCTCTAAGCTGTAAACATTGTGTCTAACCTGAGAAAGCTGGAGGACAGGATTCTTCAGGTCTATGGAAGCAAGTCCAACTTCTCCTTTAGCCAAGCCACGCCCTTCTACAATTGCTGGACAAATAAACGGGATGAATACTACATTCACGGATCCATCACAAAGAAAATATTAACTTGAATCCTTTCATAATAACAATGAGGGATCTAAATATGCTACTATATTAAGTGACTGAGATTCCAATGCATTTTTTAAGTGAAGGGCATAGAGATTGTCAGATTAGCTATCAATACAACCTTGTATGTTATTTAAAATATTGAACGTGTATGTTGTGTAGGGACGAAAGCTATCCACACCTCAAGCTAACTAGACCAGAGCAAGTCATACGGGTAAAAATAATGTTAAGTCGTACACCAGGTTAAATTGGATCTGTGGCAAGTTTATATACATCTATCACCCACAGGTAAACCTGTAGAAAATATGCAGTGAGCGTTTGTGACACACCCATTTACGAAATAAATGCTATAAGAATGGAACACTGACATGGATACATACGTACGTCAAGAGAATATGTCTGTTTATTGTTATCTTAGAAGGTGGGGCTGCTAGGAGACAGCCCCACAAGTAGTGCAAGCCTATATATACAACCATTTCAAATATTATGTGCTTATCTCATGACAGTGGCACACACACACACACACACTACTGATGGCAGTAGTAGAACTGTACTTGGGATTAATTGGGTGGAAGCTATTAGAACAAACCGTGTACTTCAAAAACAAGTGCAGCATTTCTAGAATAATTGTACACATACACACAATGGCAGAGGAGTGTGTAGTTCGCTGATGTCCTGGTGTGGTGCCACCACTACTGGAGGTTGAGTTTGAGGTAGGGCCACTGTGAGGAGTGGTACCACCAGACACAGACCTGGTTCTTACAGATGAGCTGCACCCTAAAACATAGTGTGTCCAGATGTCACCTTAACTAGTTACTACAACTATTCACACTTGCCCATAGAAATAAAAGAAGATTTCTCCAATGGAGAGATAATACTGCTACAGCCACTTCTAAACTCATTTTTCTTCGAATTTTCTCCTCGTCTACCCCCTACTGGAGGAGTTATTACCCCATTTGTATCTAGTGAAGAGAAATCTAGTTAAAAAAAAGATATCTCACTCAAAACAAAGTGTTGGTGAGGTTTTTTTTTTTTTGGTCCCACCGTATTTAGAAGAGGAATATTGTCGTAGCATGTTTTTTTCGGACGAGAATCTCGCGCCTTTCTTCAACGACGACGAGCGCGCTGCTCGCCGGCGGACGACGTTTTATGTGCAGAACGGCTGACCCTCACCTTTGACCTAGAGAGCGGCCAATCAAATGAACTTTGAACCTTAAGCACGAGCGCATGCGCATATGGCCGACCATTGCTGCGGGGCTGACCATTGCTGCGGGGCTGACCATATTGTTGCGAGGGGCTGACGGCTGACCACTGCTAGGGCTGACCATTTCTGCGTTGGGGTACACATCAATATTCTGCAACTGTAGTTTTGTAATTATAAAACTTGTTCTCACTACAATCAAAGGGTGTGGCTTCAATTTTAGACGTGACTGCTTATTATAAAAGCTGAAGCAAATGTTATACTGTGTGACCCATATTCTTAAGTCGACAGACTACAACTCCATAAAGTTCATGGAGCAATCTACAACATGTGTATGTATCTAGAGTTAGCAGCATACAAGTACTTTTGTACTTGTCCTGGGTCCATGCATCTCACTCGCCTCCTCCTCCTCCCCCCCCCCCCCCCCCCCCCCCCCTTCCCCAACCCTATTTGTTCATAGAATGTTTCTCCAATTTTGTTAGAGTAAATGGTAGCATTGTATTATTAGTTAAATACAACTTCAGTACAATCAACGTCACTAACTGAAGAAACCTTGAGTACTATGTTAGTTAGTCAACTTTATTCTGAAAATGCAGTCTGTTTGTAAGCTAGTATAACATTCCCAATTCCATTAACAAATTACTAATGAACTATTCCATAAAATAAAATACTGTAAACTTCCAGTATGAAGAAGTTTTAAAGAGTTGGATTATGACAATGTCAGTGATAGGTTTAGTTGTCCTCAATACTCCAGTAGATTTTCCTTCAAACAACGATTGAATTGTCACTGGAAACGTATCCATGGCAATTCCTTGGACACTCTTGCATCTAAAACCTGTAACAAAGAAGGGAAAGTAATTACATGTTACCAAAGGTCCAGTGCTCCTTTCAGGAACAATATACCGTTTTCACTACAGTACACTACAGCACTTGATGTTACACTGCTCATCTCTACTCAATAAAGGTCTTAATAATAACCATTAAATAGGAATGCTATTAGAAAACTAAAATATACATTATGAATGTAAGAACATAAAAAAGCAAGAAAGTACCTCTTACTAAGACGAATGAAAGAGACCACAATGGCACTTTATATACTGTACACATATGTATGTGTAAGTGTATACAGTATATAAGTTTGTACATGAAGAAACCAGGTGTAACGAGCCCCACAACAAAACCTTTAATTTGTACAGACATAGCAGCAAAAGCTCTACAATTTACTCATGGGCTGATTGTAATAATTGAAACTATCATTTCTCAATGATTTTACATGTCACAGTTGTTCATGCCACAGTTGTTCATGTCAGTTGTTCATGCCACAGTTGTTCATGTCAGTTGTTCATGTCAGTTGTTCATGTCACAGTTGTTCATGTCACAGTTGTTCATGCCACAGTTTTTCATGTCAGTTGTTCATGCCACAGTTGTTCATGTCAGTTGTTCATGTCACAGTTGTTCATGTCACAGTTGTTCATGCCACAGTTGTTCATGCCACAGTTGTTCATGCCACAGTTGTTCATGCCACAGTTGTTCATGTCAGTTATTCATGTCACAGTTGTTCATGTCACAGTTGTTCATGCCAGTTGTTCATGCCACAGTTGTTCATGCCACAGTTGTTCATGCCACAGTTGTTCATGCCACAGTTGTTCATGTCAGTTGTTCATGCCACAGTTGTTCATGTCAGTTGTTCATGTCACAGTTGTTCATGTCACAGTTGTTTCATGTCACAGTGTTCATGCCAGTGTTCATGCCACAGTTGTTTCATGCCAAGTTGTTCATGCCACAGTTGTTCATGCCACAGTTGTTCATGTCAGTTGTTCATGTCACAGTTGTTCATGTCACAGTTGTTCATGCCACAGTTGTTCATGCCACAGTTGTTCATGCCAGTTGTTCATGCCACAGTTGTTCATGCCACAGTTGTTCATGTCACAGTTGTTCATGTCACAGTTGTTCATGCCACAGTTGTTCATGTCACAGTTGTTCATGTCACAGTTGTTCATGCCACAGTTGTTCATGTCACAGTTGTTCATGTCACAGTTGTTCATGTCACAGTTGTTCATGCCACAGTTGTTCATGTCACAGTTGTTCATGCCACAGTTGTTCATGTCACAGTTGTTCATGTCACAGTTGTTCATGTCACAGTTGTTCATGTCACAGTTGTTCATGCCACAGTTGTTCATGTCACAGTTGTTCATGTCACAGTTGTTCATGTCACAGTTGTTCATGTCACAGTTGTTCATGTCACAGTTGTTCATGTCACAGTTGTTCATGCCACAGTTGTTCATGCCACAGTTGTTCATGTCAGTTGTTCATGTCTCAGTTGTTCACGTCACAGTTGTTCATGCCACAGTTGTTCATGCCACAGTTGTTCATGCCACAGTTGTTCATGTCACAGTTGTTCATGTCACAGTTGTTCATGCCACAGTTGTTCATGCCACAGTTGTTCATGTCACAGTTGTTCATGCCACAGTTGTTCATGTCACAGTTGTTCATGTCACAGTTGTTCATGTCACAGTTGTTCATGTCACAGTTGTTCATGTCACAGTTGTTCATGTCACAGTTGTTCATGTCACAGTTGTTCATGCCACAGTTGTTCATGTCACAGTTGTTCATGTCACAGTTGTTCATGTCACAGTTGTTCATGTCACAGTTGTTCATGCCACAGTTGTTCATGCCACAGTTGTTCATGTCACAGTTGTTCATGCCACAGTTGTTCATGTCAAGTTGTTCATGCCACAGTTGTTCATGCCACAGTTGTTCATGCCACAGTTGTTCATGCCACAGTTGTTCATGTCACAGTTGTTCATGCCACAGTTGTTCATGTCACAGTTGTTCACAGTTGTTCATGCCACAGTTGTTCATACCACAGTTGTTCATGCCACAGTTGTTCATGCCACAGTTGTTCATGCCACAGTTGTTCATGCCACAGTTGTTCATGTCAGTTGTTCATGTCTCAGTTGTTCACGTCACAGTTGTTCACGCCACAGTTGTTCACGCCACAGTTGTTCATGCCACAGTTGTTCATGTCACAGTTGTTCATGTCACAGTTGTTCATGTCACAGTTGTTCATGCCACAGTTGTTCATGTCACAGTTGTTCATGCCACAGTTGTTCATGTCACAGTTGTTCATGTCACAGTTGTTCATGCCACAGTTGTTCATGTCACAGTTGTTCATGTCACAGTTGTTCATGTCACAGTTGTTCATGTCACAGTTGTTCATGCCACAGTTGTTCATGTCACAGTTGTTCATGTCACAGTTGTTCATGCCACAGTTGTTCATGTCACAGTTGTTCATGCCACAGTTGTTCATGCCACAGTTGTTCATGTCACAGTTGTTCATGCCACAGTTGTTCATGCCACAGTTGTTCATGTCACAGTTGTTCATGCCACAGTTGTTCATGTCAAGTTGTTCATGCCACAGTTGTTCATGCCACAGTTGTTCATGCCACAGTTGTTCATGCCACAGTTGTTCATGTCACAGTTGTTCATGTCACAGTTGTTCATGCCACAGTTGTTCATGCCACAGTTGTTCATGCCACAGTTGTTCATGCCACAGTTGTTCATGCCACAGTTGTTCATGTCACAGTTGTTCATGTCACAGTTGTTCATGTCACAGTTGTTCATGTCACAGTTGTTCATGCCACAGTTGTTCATGCCACAGTTGTTCATGCCACAGTTGTTTATGCCACAGTTGTTCATGCCACAGTTGTTCATGCCACAGTTGTTCATGTCACAGTTGTTCATGCCAGTTGTTCATGCCAGTTGTTCATGCCACAGTTGTTCATGCCACAGTTGTTCATGCCACAGTTGTTCATGCCACAGTTGTTCATGTCACAGTTGTTCATGCCACAGTTGTTCATGCCACAGTTGTTCATGTCACAGTTGTTCATGCCACAGTTGTTCATGTCACAGTTGTTCATGCCACAGTTGTTCATGCCACAGTTGTTCATGTCACAGTTGTTCATGCCACAGTTGTTCATGCCAACATGGTGTCATGCCACAGTTGTTCATGCCACAGTTGTTCATGCCACAGTTGTTCATGCCACAGTTGTTCATGTCACAGTTGTTCATGTCACAGTTGTTCATGTCACAGTTGTTCATGCCACAGTTGTTCATGCCACAGTTGTTCATGCCACAGTTGTTCATGTCACAGTTGTTCATGCCACAGTTGTTCATGCCACAGTTGTTCATGCCACAGTTGTTCATGCCACAGTTGTTCATGTCACAGTTGTTCATGTCACAGTTGTTCATGCCACAGTTGTTCATGCCACAGTTGTTCATGCCACAGTTGTTCATGCCACAGTTGTTCATGCCACAGTTGTTCATGCCACAGTTGTTCATGCCACAGTTGTTCATGTCACAGTTGTTCATGCCACAGTTGTTCATGCCACAGTTGTTCATGCCACAGTTGTTCATGTCACAGTTGTTCATGCCACAGTTGTTCATGCCACAGTTGTTCATGCCACAGTTGTTCATGCCACAGTTGTTCATGCCACAGTTGTTCATGCCACAGTTGTTCATGCTACAGTTGTTCACGTATGTGCATGTGATACAGAAAGTACATATGATTGCAACGTTGTGCTAACATCTATCAGGGAATCTTATACAACATCGCATCAAAATGTTGGATGGCTTCACTAAACTTTGCTCTAATTACAGAAACGGGGTGTTACTTGCTAGTCGGAAAGCATTCAGATAGACTCAAGATGATTCCGTATGGGTAAAAATATGCCTGATATATAGACTCAATGACAAACTTCAATTCCTTCCCCTACTCTAAACTTGGGGCTGAAGAAGCCTGTAGTAGAGAGGAGAAATCCACTGCCAGTATCATAATTATTGGGAGTTTTTAAAACCAAACTTTGTGGGACTAAGGGGGGGAGAGGGTTATTTGAATAGATGAATCAGGTAAACATATAATGCAAAACTACTAGTGGTGTGCTTGAGCACAAATGGCGAGTGAGCATAAAAAACTACTCTATTGTTAAATGATTGATTTTAATTTCTATCATTCAAGCTACTAAAAAAAAGTCGAGTTTTTAAATTACGTATATACAGTTAATGGGATTCAATGCCATAGTAACCGCTCCCTGCAACTGTTTGAATTGAAAAAGAAGCAACAAGATCAAGTCACATTATTTAAACTTTTTCTTTGTGATATTCTTAGTAGTAGTTGTAACGCACAATACTTTCACGCAACTGAACATACCTACGCAAGACTTACCTTCGTGGTTAGTCTAGTGGACAATGAATTTTCAAGTAAATACTGTTGCGTAGGGCTTATAATTGTGACAAACTGAGCAGAGGATAAAGGGTAAGAGCAGGTGGTACCATTACTTAACATCTCCTTTTCCTCACTCAATTACGCAGATGCCCATTGATTGGGTCAACTGAAAACAACAACAACAACAAACAAACAAATAACTTCATCATGTGATACTATTATGGGTAAATTAATAGTGTTAGTAGAGACGTGTCAATAATTCAACCCTTTCACCAATAGTGCCTCACAGAGCTCTGTGTTCAGTCAGCACTTAGTAACCATACCAAAAAAGCAAATTGTAGTTAAAGAGTGATCCAATATAAAGTTACTTTTTTTTTTGTATCGTTTCAATCCTGTGATAGCTCTGTGACTTCTGAAATTATGTTGAATTATATATCTCTACTCATACAAATCACACACTCCTATCATACTGTCGCTATAACTTCTGTCATCCATCGAGCTCCATGTTAACAAAGTGCACCAATTATTAAGGTCACTAATGATTTCTGCATTGTTTGATACCAAAAGGGGGACACACCTTCCCCCACTTTTTAAACTAAATCCTCCCACATATCACTATCTGTTGTTGCTTTTTGCATTAATGAAAGATAAAGCCTCTTGAAATGATAGTCAACAAGGCAGTACTCATTGTGACACTATTAAAACAACGTACATTACTGAAGGTTAAATGTGAACATCTTCAGATAAAGTAGGCAAAATATGCCTCCGTCAAATTATTAAGGCTTAGAGTGACAAGGTGATAGAAGTGGAGGGGGGGTGGGGGGGGGGGGGGGGGGGGGTACAGGGGGTCATACACTATGCAGATTTAAGTATTTAATTGGTGAAGAAATAACTAAAACTGTTCCTTATCATTTAATAGTATGTGTCAATATTTGGTCAGGGCTTCCAGGGTTTGATACAGGATTTTTGACTAGGGGGGGAGGGGAACATGAATGTCACAGGTCGGTGAGTCTAATAGATGTGCATACATTCTGTGCAATTTACTTTCACTGTGCCTGTTATAGGTTGCAATTAGCCAGCATTCACGCAGTGGAGAGAAATCCTGAGATAAAAAAGGTGTTTGGCATGATGACAAATATTTGGAAGCTATTTTACTATTCTCCCAAGAAAGCGGAGACTCTTAACCGATTAATCGCGGAAGACGCAAATACGCGTCAATTGAGAAAAATCGATAACCGCGGAGGACGCGAAAATGCGTCAAAAATGCGTTTTCGCGTCTATTTCGCCCTACAGCTTTGTGGAGTCAAGGGAGCCACCAATCACAATTGCAGACGATTCTATATTGTTGTAAGTGTATTTTAGGCTTATAAAATACATAGACTGCTATAAGAAAATGTTGAGTAAATTTTGTCACAACAATAAGACTTCTTTCTGATAAAGTATAAATTGAAAATATATTTCATTTATAATAAAGGTACACAGAATAATTTTTTAGAAACCAATATTACTTTAGCTATAACTGCTCATGATAAGACAAGTAGAAAGCTATCTTGGCTAGTGGAACACTGGCACTTCAGTATCCTAGTGATGAAGACAATATTCTTGACCTGGCACAGCATGGCAGTGGCAAGGATGGCAGTAACTCTGGAGGTAGTGACGAGGAGTTTGATGACAGCAAGAATGACTTCAGTACTGATGGGTGTAGTGACTGTAGTAGTTACTAGATGGTCAAGGACTCTGGATGGTCAAGGACTCTGACGAGAGAACGGAATTGATGATTCTGAAAAGTAGCGATTTCTACAAGAATTTTAACCACATTCTTTATAACAATAAGTGAAAATAAATATCGTTATACAACAGATGAGACTGCAGGGAGCCCTCTGACATATACTTCTGTTATGCTATGACCAGTTGCACTTGATAGTAAAATCACCAACTATTCTGTCAACAATGCAGCCTACCAGCACATCAAAAGTAAATACACCTTGGAGTACCAAACTGAATACACTCAATTATTCTATCATTTTTGTGATGTACCTGTATTCATACACAAAAGCCATAAAAAGCTTCTCTGTTCACAAAATCTATAACAGATTGCTCAGTTCAAAATAAACCACACCCTAAATAAATATCAACAAATTCTTCGTGAATGTAAGACAGGTGCGTGCAAAAACACTTTCTCTTACCTCTATGATTGAGTAGCAAACTGCTTCAGCCATGAAACCATACTTCCAACCTTACCAGTGTGCTTACTAAGAGCCTCAGTGTGATGCCATAAAAGTTTTAGCCAAACGCTGCGAGAACTTTGTTATTTTTAAGTTGGGAACAGCTCCTTAGCGTCGAATTTAGGCTTTTCCAATAGCCTAGAGCGTACTCTATCGTTCGATAATACTGTCCCCGAGGCAATCTTCAAACGTTCGTCTTCTTTCTCCCGCTTAGTGTCACCCTCCCACCAAGCAATCAATCCTCTGTGTCTCGCGTGCGCCCGTGACCGCGTTATGTAAGGCGCAATTAAAATTTTTGTTCGCGTGTAATCGGTTAAAGAAATCCAATCTGCTCTTCAGCTTCCTGAATTAAAAATTGTCAAGCCAAGTGATACCAGGTGGTTGTCACATGAGCGTTGCATGAAAGCAATAAAGAAGGAGCTTCCTGCACTGATTATTACATTGCAGCAGCTTTACGAAGCTACAGGTGATGCCAAAGCATTTGGTTTGAGCACTCTCCTTTGTTCTCATACAATCATTTCAGGAATTATCCTTCTTTCTGAAGTGCTGGACGTTCTGGCTAAAATTAATGCAGCAATGCAAACAAAAATAGCTGATTTCAGCAAAATACCCTCATTTATGAAATTTCTCCTTGAAGAGCTCAAAAGTCTCAAAAATGAAGGGTCTGAGTGGTACACATCTGTTCAAACAACAATTACAAAGTTGAAAGAAGAATATGATATAGTTGTCAGTGAACACAGGCAAAGATCATCTCACTTAAAATCAGACAGCTTGAACTTTCTTCATGAATACAGGGAAAAAATTGCTGTGCCCTACTTGGATAGCTTGATTGAGAATATCAATCAAAGATTTACGGACGAGGCTGTCAAGGTATTGTCTGCTGCTGCAATTTTCGATCCTGCCAAATTTCCTACTGAAGAAAGTCAAATTACATCATATGGTCTTGAGGAAATGAATACACTTGCAGACTATTATGGCAATGATGCTTCTGTAGAATATGATGGAACAATACATACATCCCCTGCTGTTCTTGACCGAGAAGAACTTCTATCTGAATGGAAAACATTAAGGAGAGCATTGATACAGGAAAAAGCTTCTGTTGTCCAGGCAAAAGAAACACGACCCAGTTTGCAGGATTTATTACAATCAATGCAAAAATGTGATAGTTACAAGGCTATATTCTCTCAAATGTTCAGTCTTATGAACATACTACTTGCTATTCCTGTGAGTACTGCTACCGTTGAGTGATCATTCAGCCAGATGAAATTAGTAAAGAACAGGCTGCGTAGTCGTCTTTCAGATGTTTCTCTAGCACAACTCATGAGGGTAGCTATTGAGGGTCCCGAACTGACTAAGGTTAACTTTGAAGAAATTTTGGCTATTTTTGGACAGCAAAACATACGTATTTTATTGTAACTTTGAAACTATTTACCAGTCCATTGATGAACATCAGTTACTATTATTTATTAATGTACAAAATTTATATCAATTGAAGAAGGACAATAGGACTTTAGTTGTGGGGGAAACAAACTCCGTTTGGGAGAGGGAAAAACCTCTCTTGGGGGGGGGGAGGGGGGGGGGAAATCCCAGTGTTCCCCCCCTTCTGTATCAAACCCTGGCTTCATACAGGGGGTGGGGGGGCCTGGAATTTTCTCTCCCAGAGAAAGCCCCCCCCCTCCCCCCAACTCAGAGGACCCGCACCCCCCCTCTCTGCGGCCTATTTACAAGCTACACGCTATTCTACAGTAGGAGACACAGAAAAATTCCGTAGAATGGCCGTTGCACGATAAAAAAACGGGGAAAAAAACGGCTGTTCCGTTCGACCGCGTTACCGTTTTAATCTTTCTTGTTCACCGTATGTCTCGCTCAAAGAAATATAAAAAATCACCATGGGCAGCAGGGTCAGTTGTTGAGCTGTGAATGAGTATTATTCATCCATCATAATATGGGTGGGAGTCATGGACAAAATTCTAGCAAAATAACTTAGCTTTAGCTTGTGGTAGGAAAATCAGTCCAAGACTCCAAGTAGCAGGGTAGCTCTAAAAAGAACTGTTGTTTTGAGTCACACGCAAACTGAGTTTAGAGGTATACTTTTGAAGTGTGAAGAGGTGTGAAATATTGTTAGGGTGTGGTGCAGAACAATGAATAAAACACAATGATGCTTTGACAAGGTTCACTCCCTTACCATTCTGGAAATATGCAATAAACCCTCTAGGGGTCAAAGGTCAAAATACAGACTTAGAAATTTTCATACATGCTTAAGTACGATGTAGCAATGCCACATACTAATTTTGGTAAAATATTCGCTGCGGTGTGAAATAATATTGTTGGTGAGGTCAGCCGTGAATGCTGACCTTTGACCTTTGGCGACCTCGACGGTTGTAGTCGAAATGACTAGACGAAGAGAATGATACCAAGAAGTCTACCAAAATGTGGCGTAGTCTCATATATTGAATCTGGTAAAATGTGAAAATTGGGCATATTTCACACTCGAGGCTCCCTGGGGCGTGAAATTCACACCAACACTGAATGTAACTATGCCGATGCGCTGGAGACCATGAAAAGGAACGCGTTGGTACAAGTTCCACGTTCATATCTCTAACGGTTTCGGAGTTATGCGCTGCAACAAAAATATCTGAAGAAGAAGATGATGAAAATTATGATTATTATTATTAGGAACGTCCTGATGAAAACGGCTCTTTTTCAAACTACCATATTTCCGTGGTTTTTCGAGGTAGAGACTTGAAATTTTGAAACAGCCTTCTAGTTGCGTTGAAGTTTATCTGAACCCGGGGTGTGAGATATGGCGGCCAATGTGTTGTATTAGGTCAATGGGACGGCCGCTAGCGCACTCCCTGATATGAGTATAGAAACAAGATTGTTATAATAGTGGAACACATCACTGATGATGTAGAATCCGTGAACATTCTCACTAGAGAGATTCAAAGTGAAGATTGCAATCCTATCTGATATATAATACACAAGGTGTTGAAAGTGAAGATTGCAATCCTATCTGATATATAATACACAAGGTGTTGTGGATCCTTCTAAAGATCAATGCCTACTTGCAATAAAAACTAAATCCCAACTATAAATGTATCAGCAATACATACACACAGTAGTCTGTATTGAATACATTCAATGAATAACGATTATGGTGATTGATGAATAAGAAGAACATAAGTTATATTAATACACGAAATCTTTACAATTTGTTACTATTACATTATTAGCCATCAGTGTGCATGTACAAGAGAGACTATCCAGCAAGTTGAGGACTTGATCCCGGCATAGTCTATTGACACGCACTACACTAAGCAGAAACAGAGTAACTAATGCAGTGAAGACCCACTAGCGGGTATGGTAGCATCAGAGTCAGAGTTTCAGTATGAACAGTCAATGACAGTGTTCTAGGTGATAAATATAAACAAAAAATGAATCATCGACGATGCACGACGATCGACAGTACACAAAAATAAGAACAAATGAGCATGTGTGAATACTAATGATGAAATAAAATGTAATGTTATAGTTGTTCTGGCAGTCAGAGAAAACATGAATATGAGAAAACATGAAGCTGTTGGCTTCACATAGGGTACTAACTGTTGTGGAAAAGGTCCCCTATCATCACGTCGTAATCATGTGAGCAAATAATTTCTTGCAGTTTGAGATAGTTTTGCTTGAGAGCAAAACAAAGATAGATTGTAAAAGATTCTACTAAACTTTTCTAAGCAGTACGAAACATCAGAACCATCTTTACATAAATATTTCGAAGAATACTACATATGTTGCACTTGTAATACGTAACTAAGCTCTTTGTCGCTCAATGTAATACACGTACATTACATGTTATTTCACTTAAATGGGCAATGTGCTACAGTAAGATTGGCCTTGCTGATGTAGATACAAGCATGCATATTGAAAGATATGTTTGCAGTAACATTTTTAACACATGGTGGAATTCAAATATTAAATTAATTTGCTTCCATCAGCTCAAGATTCATGAATGGCAAAGTAAACAAACTAGTTGATGGTCTCTTTCATATTTGGATGCACACATACTTCCACTAACTAACAAAAGAACTGATGTGGAAGAAAGTGGGTAGAGAGAAAGGGAGTCATCAACATGGGATAGTCTAGTATCGCCAGACCCTTTACCTACCGCTACATGGGGAAAGGGTCTGGTAGACTGACATAGAACAGTTTATTAACTAGAATTCACCTTATTGGTATGGCTGCCTGGTGTCATCCTCCTAAACTACACATTGGCAGTAGAGCTGGGCGATATTGAAATTTGGCTAACGATATATCGTCCCCCCAAAATATCATGATATTACTAAATATCGTCAATTCCATTTAAATTTATAGGTGTATGTAAGCAAATTTCTACTGATTATGTTATCAAATTTAAATCAATGCCAGAAAAATTAAATAGAATTAAAGAGAAAAGTTGTATACATTTTATAAGTTTTTTGATAAAAATGCCATCATGTTCATTTTGTCTGGGTTGACACATGTTCGTTTAGGTGATAATAAATATCCTGCGGTATTAAAAGCACGCTCTGAGGAAGAGCTGGTTGCACAAACACACAAATACTTCCTAGCCAATCCACCAAGAATAGGGAAGGATGTACTTTGTATTTTCCACCATTCCAAAGGATTTTTATCCACATCTATGGTGGGGTGCCTTAGGTAGGAATCCAGTTCCCCTTTAATTTCGTCTTCAGCAGAAAGTGATGTAGTAGATTGAACTTTGCTCCTGAAGACATCACTCAGTTTCATTTTTTTCTGAGGAACAGGAGCAGAACTGGGCGGAGTAGGCAGGCTCGACACTGAGGTGTCAGTAGATGTTGATGGCTGATTGCTGTCAGAAAGTGGTCTGCATTGAGCAGTTACTAGTTTTCCGTCTAGTATTAACTTCTCTTGAACAGCATCTTTGCTTGCCTCATTCATATACTGGGATTTAAATCTGGGGTCAAGGTAAGATGCTATGTTCAAAAACAAAATATTTTCTTCATCACTGTACTTCTGTTCCATGTAAACTTTCACTCTAGTCTTGATATCTTTTGCTAACCGAGTATCATCTTCCTTGCTCAAAAGAATATCACTATACAGGTGATGAAGCAGCGGCATAATAGCTGATATGGTAACATGTTTTTCTCCAGATAATAAATCGGTAAAGCTATGTAATGGACCCAGAGCAGACTTGATTGATTCCAACACTTCGATATCCTGCCAAGATGGTATCAAATGAACTGACTTTCGATCATTGCTTAGGACTTGTCTAATGGCACGTTCTTGTTCAAGAATGCGGTCAATCATCTTGATTTGAGAACCCCACCTTGTAGGACAATCCTAAATACATAAATGAAACTATTGATCATAATTATAAACTGAGTCTCTAAATTAAAATAAATGGGGTTGTTTAAGTAAGCATCTTTTTAATGAACAATTATGATGTCAGTGCTATTTTTTGTTATTCTATTTGCAGGTTATTCAGTGTCGTCATCATAGGACTGGAAAGCAGAGTTTCTTAAATACTACACATATATTAAAAAGAATTTTTTTATTCCAACTTTCAGTACTTTTATTAGAGTAGTAACATAGATGCAGTATTTAAACTATTTGTATACTTACAGTAATCAAGGTATGCTTTGGAATACTTAGCTGTTCTTGGGCCAGCGCTAGCTCACGACGCTTATACCAGCTGTGAGAGAAGCAACACACCAACTTCTTACAGACACCAATAGCCCTTTTAACACGGTCATCATTCTTGGTAGAATTGGTCACTGCAAGATGTAGATTGTGTCCAAAGCAAGAAATACGCCTCGGTTCCAAAATTTGACAAGCTGATATCATATTAGTACCATTGTCGGTTGTTATTGCAACTAGAGAACTCTTTTTAAGCTTCCATTGATCCAAAGATTGTGCCAAAGTGTCTGCAATATTCCTTCCAGTGTGATCTTCAGGAATAAACATAACTTGTAAACATTTTGATTCCAGGCCCCAGTCTGGAGTAATAAAGTGCACTGTCAAGCAAATATACGGCTCCATAGTGCTACTGCTCCATAGATCAGTGGTAGCACCAAAAAACTCCACCTTGTTAAGTTGACCCACAACTAAATCTTTAATCTTTGAGTACAACTGAGGTATAGCTACCTGTGAAAAATACTTTCTTCCAGGTAACTCATATCTAGAATCCAAAACTTTGACTAGCTTCTTGAAACCATCAAAAAGGCTGCATATCCTTAGCTAGCCAGTAGGTCACAGCATCAGTGAGTGTGCGCCATCTATTACCTGAGTGAGGGTACTTCGCCATCTCAGAGAGGCTTCGTTGATTCGAAGTAGTTGCCTTTGATGATGACGCTACTCCACCAGCACTTTTCTTACTTCTAGGCTCTTGTACTGCCGCGAACTCCGCCGGGTGGTGATGTCGAAGATGCGAAAAAAGATTGGAAGTATTTCCACCCTTGCAGCACACCGACCGTTTCACTTCATTCTTCCAACTAAGTCGACAAATAGGAGACTCTGATTCGCTAGGATGTTCATTCAAAAATCCGAAGTAGTTCCAGACGACCGATTTAGTAGGGCCCTTTCTGGCCTTCAGCTCCTGCTCGAAGTCGAATCCCTCAGCCATTTTTTGCTCGAACTAGCTAAAAGGCAGCTGCTCTATTGCTCGTGACTCGCTCGCGTGTCTAAATTTGAGTCATTAATTGGCGCGCGAATGCCCGCATTTTACAGAGTCGGACTGTTTTTCGATATTTCTGTATAAAGAATCGCCTCGATATCGATAACGGTATTCCGATATTTACCGGTATGATCCTGAATATCGATATACCGCCCAGCTCTAATTGGCAGTCTGAGCTGATGTGAGCCCGTGGTCATGTGTGTGCATGCTCGGTATGACCCTTGTGTGGCCTTGGGGGTAAGAGACTCAGCAGGTCAGTGGCAATTAGTGTTAATTGCCCTGCATCGCCGGAGTCCCCCCCAAAGGGCTGCAGGAGGCGGCCTACACCTCCAAGGCTATAAGAAATAGGTTAGGAAAGGGGGTTGACAGCTCCCTTACCAATGGTAGTAGGCTGTATACCTGTGAAAGTAAGTACAGACAAGCATACACAGTGAGAACTGAGCATTATGACAAGAGTACTGCTGAACTACCCTTGACCCCCAACCTTCTCCCTCTCACTGGCTTTGTGATGTGGCCATACAATGAATACGTATTAGTTCCTCAGAGAAGGGAGTGGTGCCACTGACCTTGGAGCTGTGATCAGTGCCACCTGGATGACTCCAGCCACCATGTCTGTCGGGTAACCCGAATGGGCACAGCTTCAGTAAACCAGGACTGGTGAGTCCTGCATACTCCCATCTCACCTGCTTTTACTGCACACCGAAGTCTAAGTAGAGTCCAGGAACACAACCTGGGTAGTGGTTGTCAAGTGAGGGGAGAGTGCCCCCAGTAGTCATTAATAAGTGAGGGACCCAATGCCCAGGTAAAGAAGACCTGAGCAAAGGCAGAGTGGATGTATCACACTTAGTGATTAGCTGAAGGGCTTGCCCTAGCAGTAGTGAGGGGCAGTACACAGTAGTATTAGATGTTGAATGAAGGGCAGCCTGCCCTGGACAGATACTTTAAGGTGGTCTGTCTGACCGTTACACCACTACCGGGCAGAGAATTTAACCTTACATGCTAACAGTACCATAACTCCTCTCTACACCACTCTTGCCATAGTCAAGTGGCTTGTGACTCCAAGACATACTCCTATAAACTAGTACTACTGTTCAACCTTCCCCTGGTTGCATTATCTGCTCCACACCCCTATTCATACGGGGTAATTGAGTGAGTGCCATGCAGATGCATACAGATGTCACAGATGTGAGCCTGAGAACAGATAGGCAGTGAGCCTTAGAATACATAGGCAGTGAGCCTTAAAATACATAAGCAGTGAGCCCGAGAATACATAGGCAGTGAGCCCGAGAATACATAGGTAGTGAGCCTGAGAATACACAGGCAGTGAGCCTGAGAATACATAGGCAGTGAGCCTGAGACTAGATACGTAGGCAGTGAGCCCAAGAATACACAGGCAGTGAGCCTGACAAAACACAGGCAGTGAGCCTGAGACTAGATAGGCAGTGAGCCTAAGAATACATAGGCAGTGAGCCCGAGAATACACAGGCAGTGAGCCTGAAAAAACATAGGCAGTGAGCCTGAGACTAGATAGGCAGTGAGCCTAAGAATACATAGGCAGTGAGCCCGAGAATACACAGGCAGTGAGCCTGAGAATACATAGGCAGTGAGCCTGAGACCAGATAGGTCGTGAGCCTAAGAATACATAGGTCGTGAGCCTAAGAATACATAGGCAGTGAGCCTAAGAATACATAGACAGTGAGCCTGAGACTAGATAGGTGGTGAGCCTAAGAATACATAGGCAGTGAGCCTAAGAATACATAGGCAGTGAGCCTAAGAATACATAGGCAGTGAGCCTGAGAGTAGATAGGCGGTGAGCCTAAGAATACATAGGCAGTGAGTCTAAGAATACATAGGCAGTGAGCCTGAGAGTAGATAGGCGGTGAGCCTAAGAATACATAGGCAGTGAGCCTGAGACTAGATAGGTGATGAGCCTAAGAATGCGTAGGCAGTGAGCCTGAGACTAGATAGGCAGTGAGCCTAAGAATACATAGGCAGTGAGCCTGAGACTAGATAGGCGGTGAGCCTAAGAATACGTAGGCAGTGAGCCTGAGACTAGATAGGCGGTGAGCCTAAGAATACATAGGCAGTGAGCCTAAGAATACATAGGCAGTGAGCCTGAGAGTACATAGGTAGCGAGCCTGAGTGAGAGTGAGAATAGATAGGCAGCGAGCCTGAGTGAGAGTGAGAATAGGTAGGCAGCGAGCCTGAGTGAGAGTGAGAATAGGTAGGCAGCGAGCCTGAGTGAGAGTGGGAATAGACAGGCAGTGAGCCTGACGGAGTGAGAATAGACAGGCAGTGAGCCTGACGGAGTGAGAATAGACAGGCAGCGAGCCTGACGGAGTGAGAATAGACAGGCAGCGAGCCTGACAGAGTAAGAATAGATAGCAGCAAGCCTGAGTGAGAGTGAGAATAGACAGGCAGTGAGCCTGACGGAGTGAGAATAGATAGGCAGCAAGCCTGAGTGAGAGTGAGAATAGACAGGCAGTGAGCTTGACGGAGTGAGAATAGACAGGCAGCGAGCCTGACGGAGTAAGAATAGATACACAGCGAGCCTGAGTGAGAGTGAGAGAATAGATAGACAGCAAGCCTGCGAGTGAGAGTAGACATGCAGTAAGCCTGATAGTGAGAGAATATGAGCCTGATAGTGTAAGACTAGACAGGCAGCGAGCCTGACAGTGAGAGAATAGACAGCCGTGAGGCTGATAGTGCAAGAATACACAGGTAGTGAGCCTGAGAGTAAAAAATAGAGACAGGCAGCGAGTGTGATAGTGTGAGAATAAGTCCAGTACCAATAGAGTGAAGGGCAGCATGCCCTGCATAGACATTTTTAAAGGGCCCCCGGCGGACCGTCACACCTCTACTTGGTGGAAATTTAACTATATGCACTAGAACCACCTACCCATGCTATATAATGCCACACTGGCCATAGTGTAGTGTGGCTTATGTGTCCTAAGACACATCCAGCACTACAGTTCATTCTCTAGTCTCTCTCATCATGTAACCCCTATTTTCTCCACCTCCCTTCTCATGTACCACTCACATCAGCATAGCATGCACCTGACTGATTCAGGAGTTTCTATGCTTTCGAGAAAACTCATCACTTTGACAGAACTAATCTTGGCAATACCGTGAGAGGGTCTGGCCATTACTAAATACTGCAGATAGTTACTAATGCAATGGACAATGATGATCATAAATTTTTGCATGAAAGTTAGAATAAGAAGAGTGGGAGCCGGCCATGCACCCCACACCTGTAACGAAGCCCATGCCTTACCATAATGAGGGTTGGAAGCATGCTCTCATGATTTAGAGATTGAGACTGTGGGTAGAGTAACAGCATCAGAACTAGAGTCCAACTCTTAACCCAACTGCACTAGTTAAGCAAGGCAAATGAACCGGCAGCATGCCCCATGTATTATCGAGCCATAGAACTCCTATTTTCGGCTAATTGCATCTGTAAGTATCAATGAAGGCCATTCACCACTGATTGATGATTTAGATCCTTATATCCAACCTGACCTACAGAAAGCTAATTACACGTATTTAGAGTATAGTATATCTTCAGCCTCTTACTATTTAAATAATACCACCACTGATGAGCAGCCATCCTTAGAGAGCTAATAGTGTCGGGTGAATCAGCCATTCTGGCAAGGAAGTAACAGGTAGCTGCTAGGCTTAGGCTACAAGTACTGAGAACAGTGGCTATCAGGACTAATATACTTGTGCCCCGGTGCCATTGCTCCACATGTGACACACCACATGTGACCACTTAGCCGCATAGTCGCACAGGTCCTCTGCCGACCTTTACCTGGGCTCGGGTGATGTGAAGGTGGGCTACATCTCCGTTAACTTGCTCACTCATCACGTAGTTAATTGTGGCTTAATTAGTGTGGGTAAAACCACTAAGATAATAGCAAATTTTTCTCGTTCTGACAGCCAATAATTATTTCAGCCAAGAATGACTGAATAACCACTAAGATATTTCATGGCACATGAATTATTCAACTCAGTCAGCCATATAGAAATACAACACACACAAAAAGTTAGAGCAGTCTTACATCACAGGATATACCACCTTATTATGTCATCTATTGTTTGTGGTCTTTCCAATTAGTGAGGGGAACTGAACAAACTACTTAATGTCAGCCTACCTGCCGCATAGCAGTAGGTAAAGGGTCCAGTAAAGCGAGATTATATGACGTGATCAGCCTTTCAGGAATAAATAATGTGCTTATAAACTACAAGCCAGAGACACAGATGGATAAAATTTGAAAAATTGTTCAGACGCAATAATGATTCTTATATTGGGTAAGCGAGCAAAGCAAGGAGTGAATGAATAACGGAAAATCAGGTTTGCATTATATTATGATACTTACATATTTAGTATATATTTTTATTTATTTATTTCACCGATCAATCAGAGTGTGGAATGAAATAACCAGAGTACAAGAGTCTTGCTCTCCTAACACAGCCATCTGAAGTGCCCACACTTGACTGCCTTGCAGGGCTCCTCTGAAAGGTTCTAAAAGAACTACAAAGTTCCGCAGACTGGAATATTTTAGAGACGTTCTAACTGAGGGAAACCAGGTGTTCTACTTGGTACAGCTACAGCTGGTAATTTAGTGATATGAAACTCATAACAACTAAATGACAAAACTGACTAACAGAACAGAACTTACAGTAGAAGTCAAAATAACGTGCCGGTTTTCACACCGTAGAACGGGCGTACTACTGCGCGACCGTTTCCAAAAAAACGCCAATAAAACGGTAAGCATCGCACCGTAGCACGAATGTAAAACGGGTGTTTTGTTTAAGTGTTACTGCTGTGGATGGTGTTGCTGCTGTGGATGGAGTCGCTGCTGTGGATGGTGTCACTGCTGTGGATGATGCCGCTGCTGTGGATGGTGTTGCTGCTGTGGATGGAGTCGCTGCTGTGGATGATGTCGCTGCTGTGGATGTGTGGATGGTGGTTGTAGACAGTATGGCTGCTATTACTGACACAGTTGCTGGTGTATGTAACTGGCTTCATTGATGTCAGAAAGTATTGTAATATAGTGAGGTCGGGGTGATAGACTAGGAGACTTTACGAAAAAGTGGAAATGAGCAGCCAAGTTGTGAAGTTAAACTTGGATTGTCTAGAATTAGATAAGGGAGGTCACAGTTGCAGCCTAGGACTTAATAGTTTGGGATAGGGATATAGAAATATATAACTAACAATGCCTATGACTGTTATGTTTCTGTTATTGTTTATAGTGTACACCTAACTCAATCAAGTGACAGTACTGCCCTTATTTGGTCATATCACTAATAGGTTTGTGGTAAAAACACCACCCCCTCACAATGAAGCAGCTGACTAATCTAAAACCAAAGGGTGTTTAGGTTTGATACATCAAAAAGTAATATTCTGGCATTTTAGCAATTAACTAGCCTTCATCAATGATGTTTGAATACTAACAAATGACAGGGCTATGATTACAAAGCCTAAGAATGATACAAAACTATCATAAAGAATTGCATTGGTTTTTTAATACATTGGTTTTAATATTGTTCCTATTGAAAAGATAAACCACAGGACAGTTCGCTGTGTGATTCTTCTGGAACTGTACTCTTTTCAGTCAAGCGATGTCATGAAATCCAGTTTCAGCTTCACAACCGACGTTGGATAGCTTAATTATTCACAATTCTGTTCACCCGAAAGTTTGAGCTTCCTATGAAATATTGTTATCATTATTATTGTGGTTGTTGTTAATATTATCATTATTAATACTAATAACATTTTACTGCTCTTGTTAAAATGATTATGCTATACTGCTGTTTGATGTGCTACACCGAGCTGCAGCAAGTTTGTCACGACAAGCTATAGATCACACTTATGTTGGTTAGCAATGGTACACAAAAAGTTTCTATCAAAGAATTACTATTATTACTACTACGACTACTACTACTAGCTACTTGTTCTTGGTGTTGTAGCTGCCAACTTGGAATGCAGCTTTACTGAATGTCCATCCTGAAAACCTTATTAGCAAGAGAAAGGAAGAGAGCCCTTGCTCATGCAACTAACTAGCAGTGGTCTTCATCTTTTTAAAAGACTCCTATAACTTTCCTCATTATTTTGCTTTTCTACCCACTCCAGGATGTCTCAGTGATCCTGGTGCAGTTAAAACAACAACAACAACAATATAAAGATACAATTGAAAAAAGGCTTTTTTTCCCTTCCTTTTAGCCAATAGTGTATTACTTCTGTGTTACCTGTGACAAGAAAAATAACGCAAAACCTCCTGATTCCTCTTGCACTAAATGCAGCATCTTCCTTACTCAGTATCTTCTTGATGGTGAAGTTTTTGACTGCAAGAAAATCCAGGTTCCAGGCGAGAGGCTCCCGGCGCGAGTAAAGTTAAAAGTGCACGTCAATTTCTACCGTACCGTGCGAACGATCCAACCGTTTAATTTACCGTTTTACGCAGAAACGGTGCGACATTTTCTACAAACGGTACGGCCGTAGTATGTTCGCATGTTTGACAAAAAACGGGTAAACTACGGCAACGGTTTTACCGTACTACGCCCGTCGCACGGTGCAAAAACCGGCACGTTATTTTGATGCTTACTGTATTATCCTACAGATAGACTCCTTGCTATGTAGAATACATGAAGTATAACCTCCTAATGTAGAACTGAACTAGACACAGCTGATGCCAATGCCACTGAAGGTCATAGATTACACAAAATAAAGTTAGCTGAAATAATAGACATCTTCCAACAGAACAGTCACAGGATCATGTGTTAATGTTACTGCATTAGGCACTCCTTATGACTGCAATATTGTTCCCCAGGAATTAAATCAGCAATTTTTTGGGCAGCACAAATTCACTTAGGGGATCACAGGCTATATTGTGTAAGATCGGCCTTCAGAAATTTGCCGAGATTGCCAGAGTATGACTACTCACTAAGATTGCCAACATCTTGCGATAGTACTGGTCTCATATACAGTGACATCTGATTACATTACTTGACGTACACATTTGCACGTATATTAATTGTCACACAAACACATACACACTTCTGTCCTAGGTGACCACAACAAGCTAGCCAGAGCCACTAATTGCTCTGAGTGTTGGTGATACATTCTAGTAATGTAGACCTATTGGAACCAATACTTCCTTATATTACAAACACACTCTAGAGAACACTCACCTTGCCATCATTTCAGCAGTATCAGGTAACTCCATGATCATTATGTTGACACTTCTTGAGCCATCATTCACAGCTGGTCTAAGTCAGAGACATTGAAAGCAGCTTCACCCACTCCATCTCTCTACAAAGAAGAGCGATGAAAGAACAAAACACATTGAAGTGAATAAATGTAATCATGAAATTTCAACTTACATATACTCTGCAAGCTAATCCCCCCAAGAAATTGTTAGAAACAGTTCGAGAGGTATAGTCTCAAAATATTCACTAACACAGCGGTTCTGGATCTCTAGATTGGTCAGTTGTAAAACAACAAGAGGTAGGGCCATCCATGAACACATAGTATAATGCAGAAATAGATGGTCAAGACAGTGTGGTAAAACAACAACACGTTAATTTGATAAGTTAGCCACAGGGAAGAAACCTCAGCTCTATCTAAATGATAGACCTTATAATAAAAAAATTTCATTATCCTAAATTAGATAAACTTAGCGGAAAATATAGAAAATGCAATAGTTGCAAATCCCCAATGTGTGGACAGTGCATATTTCACATATGCCTCAATTTGGTGGACCAGCATAAAGAAAAAAATTGCACTCATTGAAAAATCATAAGAAATTGAACATCCAAAATGATTCAATTTAGAAGAAAAAACTAAAATTTCTACACAGGAAACTAGTTGCACACACAGGCATACACTACTAATGAATGACAGGATTTAGTTTTGATCAATACTCATTCACTGATTAAAAATATTAGGTATCACAAGTTATGACTAAGGATGAAGTGATGGTAAAATAACTTAATTAAGTATTACATAAAGATTCATTATTACTACATACATAAAAAATATACAGCTTCATATTAAAATATATTTATTTTTAATTTCCATAGTATCTGTAATAATTGTTCAAACATTTCGGCTCTGTGGAGCCGTTATCAGTGACTTTTTAATCCTTTCGATGCCGTAACCACATATATACGGGTGAGAACAGGTCTGAATTCTCCGAATTAAAAAAAAAAATTCCATTTAGATTAAACTGTCTTTTTTTTTTAAAATACGTAAAGTAGGCTTTGTACTTCCTTTTAAAAATATTGAGGGAAGGGGGATTTTATTAGTTACAGTGGCTGAGTGTTAACTGCCACGCTTGTAATCACAAAAAAATCTGAACCTGATGACAACATGGAAGATGTATATCAATGGATAAGAAAACCAAAAAGAAACAGGTTTTGACTTTGTTCATGTTAAGTTATTGAATGTGCTTCATTATTACCTTTCATAATGTTTTCAGTAGGTAACATATTAAAAATTTCTAAATTTAATAGTACGGCGTGTAAATTACCCATTCAAAACTGTATGGGGAAAATAGCTGTTCAATTGAAACCGCACGGGGGGAAAGTGAAATAGTGTGTAACTAAGTGAAATAGCACAGAAACTAAGTGAAATACCACAGTAGCTAAGTGAAATAGTACGGATAAGTGTGCATGCGTGCAGCATTAACCTTGAAAACGTACAGTTCGAGAGATTCTAGTTGGAAACAATGTCATTCTGTACCACAGAAGCTCTACCTGTATTAGACGGAATGTTTTCAACATGTTAGGAGTTGTAGGTTGAAAATGAAATTCCAGAGGAAGCTAATCCTGAAATACGAAGATAGTGAGTGAACGATACAGTGTAGCTACAAGTGCAAATGATAAAAAAAAAGAAAAAAAGCTGGCCTACTATTAGCGAGTGATAGCACGTGTAACCTGTGCTATTAGGAATCAATAGCACTCGTAAAGCTATTGAAATAGCACTCGCCGAGTACAATTTCAATTGCTTTACGAGTGCTATTGATCCTAATAGCACGGTTACCCGTGCTATTACTAATACTACAGTAATAGTAGTATAAAATTGTATTCGATAACCCACACTTTCAGCAATGAATTGGCGGCAGAAATGATTAGTTCAGACAGTTACATGCTTTACAAGGGAGGGGAGAGGTACTTAAAGAAAACTGTTTTTTTTTGTCATGGCAAATAATCTGTCATTCACCATAACCCCTAAATGCAATTCATTAGCTATCTATTCTACACTACACTTCACAGTATTTAGTACACCTACTTGTTATCACACCATAAGTGAATTCCTGCCTTTGTAGTTCTCTTCTCCATTATCAGTAGCACAAAATGCAGCCTAGCAAAACGAGCAACCAACCACCTCCTACTTCAATCTTGCAGGGTCACCAAGACAACTTCCACAGAGGTCGAAGGTGAAAGCTGGCAAGAAGAGCGCGCGCAAAGACATTGCGTAAGGTCAAAAGTGAGGGTCATAACGTCTACGACTAACACGGACCAGACTAAATTCGCGAAAAACTCGCGCACGGCGAGCGCGCATGCCCGGACTGAGGTTGCGGTAGGTAAAGGGTCTAGCTATGACGTCACACTACCACACCCTTCTTCCTTTTTTACTGGTAAAAGCTGAAAGGGCACGGCCTGACAAGAAAGAGATTGATGGAGAGGTATGTACGATTTAAATCTTGTGTATTTTAAGAAAAATTAAAGCTCATATATATGTTGTGTACCGGGGTTCCGTTGTAATGGCTGCCAGCTATAGCGATTAGAGGTTCACTTCACTTAGGATTTTGTTAAAAGGTTGTTATCGTCGACTACACAAAACATGGTCACCAGACACACATGCATACATTATGGTAAAGGGGTGACCCGTGTCAAAACAATCATGAATAATGTATGAGCATGCGAAATGATTACGTTCTCAAGTTCAACATACACCACACTCCTCCCTCACTTATGAGATCTGTGTCCTTCTTGAGACGTCAATGCTTGTCGCGATCTCGTAAGGGATAGCGGTGAGTGACTGTAGAGGAAGAGGGATCAGCAGGTGGTGAAACAAGAGAATCCTCTGTGGAAGCAGCGTCAGGTGTTACCTGGTTAGGTGCTTGGGTTTCTTCTAGCCCATTATTGCCTGTTTCAGTAGTGGGCAGGCTGGTCGCTGTTTCAGCTTCAACTCTAGAAAAAGATTCCTCTGGCCTTGTAACCCGTGGTGTGGCTATATCCTGCTGAAGCAGTGGTTCTATCACCGGTTCCTGCACAGGTGTATCTCCCATTTCTCGAAGATGATCAATGTGACGTTTCCACAACTTTCCGGCAACCTATACCACATAAGACAGTGGTCCAGTACGTTCGATGACTGTGCCAGGAATCCATGCCTGTCCTGCTCGAATGTTGCGTGCCATTACTCTCCGGGAAAAACTTTCGAAGTTTGGCATGACTGTCATGTTGAGACTTCTGGTCCGCCTGTTTTCCCAATACTCTCTCCCCAACTCCGGGATGAAGTAAAGTGAGTCTTATTCGCACTTGCCTACCTAAAAAGAGTGAACATGGTGTCACATTGGTAGTACAATGTGGCATACTCCTGTACGATTGAAGAAAGCTGTTCAATCGATGATTGAATGAAGTGTTCGATCTATCACTACACTGTAAAAATTATAGCGTGAAAACCCACCAAATTTACACCAAACTGGTGGTGTGAATGCCCACCACCTATGCATAGTGTGTCCTTCACACTTTCTTCCTAGTGTGAAATTCACACTCAATGGAATAGCATGGACCCTTTACCGAACTTTAATTATATTCACGTGCAGGCGAAAACCAATGCTATTATCATTGTAATCTACCTTATAAATGTTTTGTACACTTGTGTGCTAGATAAGAGAGTTGACTAAGATTTTAGTCGTCTGTGAGATCTGGGATTACACGAATCTCTTTTTGGAAAAAAAATGTTGATATGTATTACTAGAATCAATGTAACTTAAAATAATTCAGCATTAATGTAAGTATGAGTTCATAGTGATTGTGGTGAGAATTCACACTAAATTTGGTGTGTACTTCACACCCAAACGATGAGGTGTGCGCATCACTGAAGGAAGGCTTATACTTCCCAGCTGGCTTCTCTTGTCCTTTGAAGCGACAAACTTGTGCCAAATGACCCTTCTTCCGGCAAATACCACAGGTTGAGTCTTTGAATCTGCACTGGTCAGCAAGGTGGTTATTCCTTCCACATCTATAGCAGCTGAGTCCTCTTCCTCTTACCATATTGAGTGAAGACGGTGCCTTGGGGTTGAGCTGTTGTGTATTTTTGCTGGCGGCTTCCACACCTTCAGCAATCTCCTGTGCCCTCTGTAAAGTGAGGTCACGTTTAGTCAGCAGCTCCTCTTGTATTGCTCTATTCCTTAGGCCACAAACTAACTTGTCCCGCGGTGCTTGCTCCAGGTAGTCCCCAAAGTCACACTTGACAGAAAGTCTTCTCAGCTCAGCCACATAATCAGCTATACCTTCATCCTCTGCTTGATTACGGCGATGAAAGTAGTACCTCTCTGCAATAACGATCGTTGTTGGCTCAAAATGTCTTTTTAAAATTTCCTTCAGCTGTGCTAACGACTTGTCCTTCGGCAGTGCCGGTGCAGTCAAACTACGGAGCAGAGTGTGCGTTTTCCCACCTATAATGGTAAGAAAAGTTGCCACTTTAGCTTCTTCAGCTATACCGTTGGCCTGAAAATAAAAGTTCACTTGCTCGAGATAAGCCACAATCGTTTCATCCTCCGACTTGAACTCTCCTAACCGTCCTACGTAGCCTTTAGCGGCCATCCTCGTCGCCACTTTTGTTGTGTACCGGGGTTCCGTATAGTTGTAATGGCTGCCAGCTATCGTGATTAGAGGTTCACTTCACTTAGGATTTTGTTTAAAGGTTGTTATCGTCGACTACACAATACATGGTCACAAGACACACATGCATACATATGGTAAAGGGGTGACACGTGTCAAAACAATCATGAATAATGTATGAACATGCTAAATGATTACGTTCTCAAGTTCAACATACACCACAATATAAGCGCTGACCTGCTTCATTTTTTTGGCCTAGAAAGGAGGTTAACAGCTTTTTTAATGCTCTAGCATGTAAGTCCTGTAATGTTTACTGAAAACACACCACTTTTTTCCCTTCATTTTAAGGCTAACAATATTTAGTAGGAATCATTTGCAGAATGGAATTATAGGCATGGCAGTATTCGCATCTAGTCTAAATCTTAACACCAAATTCACCAACAAAAAACATCAAATGCAGATTACTTTGAGCAAATCTGTACTTGAAGGGTAGTAGTGGCATTTTAATATGCTGTTGTTTTGTATTTTTTTTTGGTACTAATGATAATGACCACCAGGTATTTTTTCCATGTTGCTCAGAAGCTCACCTTAGAGCAAACTGAAAAAAATTCCTTATAATCTTTTGAAGAATAAGCAGATGGTTTGCTAAATACAGGTGATTTGCTCATGAGAGAGTTCCACTGTATTCACCTTTATAGCCCAGTAAAGTTGAAATGTATTCATCAAGATGCTGGTCAATATGTAGCTCTTTGCCATTAAACAAGATTTTGAACAGAGTAGTGAATACTTTTAGCAGATACTTGTAGATTGCTATAGTGTGTTGAATTGAAATCAAGTAACATACAACTTCAATAGAAAATGTACGTCTTATCATCTCTTAAAGAAAACATCTCTGATTTCTGAATAGTGAACCTTTGGCAGTGCCACCGATGTGAACTTTTGCAATGGAACATGAACCTCTTTAAATAAGACTACACCTCTTCTAATTGCATCCACAATGAACGGAACTGAATATCTACACTGTATATTAGTTTTGGTCGCTGTATAAACACAAAACATTTCTAACCCCATTATGCTTCATTTCTGCAAAGCATTTAAATATTCTCATTCTTAATAAGATTTCTACTGTAAAAGAGCTGTAGATTGTATGGGATATGCCCTACAATAACACCCTCATTCAAAACAGCCACTGTGCATCAGTAGGACACAGATTTATTTTAAAAAAATTCAAGAATAAGGAATCAGTTCCATCTACCTATGAGGCAATTTGTGTCTACAACAAGCAATGTAATTCACAGTCTGTTGTAGTCAGTGGTGAATCTTGTGCGTCATATAGAGTGACAATTGTTTCATCACCAAACTGTAGCATTATTTGGTGGAGGATTTCCCACTTGCTCCACCATCGTGTTTTGCTATAAGATGCTACAGACTTGCCGGTTTGATTCTTCCAAAGCTTTAGACTTAGGACTATGTGCAAAAAGAGATATCCAATAAGAACAGAAACTAGCAAGAAGAGGTGTTTTGAATTTGTCTCCAACAAGGTCTAAGGTATGGGAAAAACATCGCACATCCATTATCAGGGTTTGATACAGAGGGGGGGGGGGGGGGGGGGGGGGGGGGTTTCGGACGGGGGGGGGGGGAGGGCACACCTTGGGATTTTCCCCCCTTGTAGCCGAGTTCCCCCCACTGTCCTATGATTTTTCACCTCTTTTTTTTCTTTTTTCTTTAACTTATTAAAACATACAAAAAATACTTTTCCTCCCAACTTTTCTTGTAGGTAAGCCTAGATTTGTACAATTTCTTCAGGCTAGCCTTTGAATGCTTTAGGTTGGAGCTTAGTTTGGGATTGCCTCAGCCAATGTTCATCTTTATATTACGTCCCTCTGCTGCACTCCTTCCCTCTGCTGCACTCCTTCC
>WLWD01006322.1_pt1 | contig 60108 bp, 57 predicted proteins | sample 6712731 | NCBI WGS metagenome assembly WLWD01 (sample SAMN12718690, study PRJNA576275) | sponge metagenome | isolation source: marine sponge | host: Mycale hentscheli | place: New Zealand: South Island, Marlborough, Capsize Point | collected 2014-11-01 | reverse complement strand
GAGAAGAGAGGAAGGAGTGGAGAGGTAGAGAGAAGAGAGGAAGGAGTGGAGAGGTAGAGAGAAGAGAGGAAGGAGTGGAGAGGCAGAGAGAAGAGAGGAAGGAGTGGAGAGGCAGAGAGAAGAGAGGAAGGAGTGGAGAGGCAGAGAGAAGAGAGGAAGGAGTGGAGAGGCAGAGAGAAGAGAGGAAGGAGTGGAGAGACAGAGAGAAGAGAGGAAGGAGTGGAGAGGCAGAGAGAAGAGAGGAAGGAGTGGAGAGGCAGAGAGAAGAGAGGAAGGAGTGGAGAGGCAGAGAGAAGAGAGGAAGGAGTGGAGAGGCAGAGAGAAGAGAGGAAGGAGTGGAGAGGCAGAGAGAAGAGAGGAAGGAGTGGAGAGGCAGAGAGAAGAGAGGAAGGAGTGGAGAGGCAGAGAGAAGAGAGGAAGGAGTGGAGAGGTAGAGAGAAAAGAGGAAGGAGTGGAGAGGTATATAGAGAGAAATGAATGCAGGAGAAGGGGAGACGTACATTATAAACTAATAACATATAGATATAAAAGTTAAGTTATAATTAAAATATTGGCTGTTAAAAAGAGAAAAATTTTCCTATGGTATAAAAAAGTATTCAAGGGAAAAAAATAAATAAATAAACAAGCTCCCATTCATACTCTCCAGTACACACTTTCCTCAACCTGTATCCAAACATAGTGCACTGTAGTATCTCCGATCTACTCAAGCCAGCGACATTCTAATACTAACCAAAGACTTCAATCCATACCATCTAACCATAATAACGTCTCCACCCATATCCACAACTCCCGTATGGCGGCACCCACACACATGACTCCACCCACATTCCTGGCCCCGCCCACATCCACGACTCTGCCCAAAATTATACACACATAAGGACCCCACCCACATTCCTGGCCCTGCCTACATACACACGCATAATGACTCCACCCACGTCCCTGGCCCCGCCCACATCCACGACTCTGCCCAAAATTATACACACACAATGACCCCACCCACATTCCTGGCCCTGCCTACATACACATGCATAATGACTCCACCCACGTCCCTGGCCACGCCCCACATCCATGACTTTGCCCAAAATTATACACACATAATGACTCCACCCACATTCCTGGCCCTGCCCACATATTGACTCCACCCACATCCCTGGCCCTGCCCATATCCATGACTCTTTCCAAATTATACATAATGACTCTACCCACATCCTTGGCTCTGGCTTTCTATACTACCCTCCCCCCCCCCATAGCAATCTAGTACATGTGTATATACCTCAATCCCGAGAGCCTTCTCTCCCCTCAGAGCCAAGGCCAACAACGGCTCCAGGAGTTTGTGGGTAGAGGCGGGCAACATATGGAGCATGGTCATAATGTGGAGACACACGGTGACCTCGTCACCTTTCCGGTCCACCGCGGAGCCTGACGAGTTTGCGGCGTTGGCCGTGCCCTGAAGCACTTCAATCCAGTTCCGGAGGTGTGCCATGAGAGAGTTGCACATTTTCTCGTTGAAGGACGTGGGAAAGAGTTCTATCATGTACGTGAGGCGGACGAGAAGGGGAGGAGTCAGGTTGCGGTAATCGCCCAGTGTCATGAGAAGCGGGCGTAAGGCGGAATGGACGAGTTCTATGTCTGCCTGGCTGTGCTCTGCCATGAACTGAGGGGAAAGAGAGAAAACAATAATAAAGTGAAGAACTAGTAATGCACCACACTACATCACTACTACTACAATTACACATTACAATGTAACTCAATGTTATATTCAGACAAACAAAAAAATATATCGAATTCAAACTGTATGACTGCATCAATGATAGCCATCTTAAAATAGGAGATAATGAGGATGAAACTAAAAAACAACAACAACAACAACAACAACAAAACTCGACAATCCACTAAGTTTTATCATTTGCTATCCAACAGTCATACAGCACATGAACATATATAGTAAGTAATTAGAAAGAAAAATTATCTAGCAAGTGAAGCGAGAGACATACAATTAGCAGTGGATAATGCAAAATCAGGTAATGTTATGTGTATGGATGGTACGTGTGCCCGTCGAACGAGTGTGGGTCCCTTTTCCCCCTAAAAACACGGCTTTTCAGGCTTGACCCCAGTTTCTTCTGATACTACAGCATTAAGTAAGTCTTACTTTCAACAGCTCAAAATTGTGAGAGAATTCCTGCGAAAACGCTGTTTTTAAGTCACAAAAAGTTGCTACCTATTGAATTAAATTGTGTCTGACGTACCTGATTTTTTTTTTTGCTGACTCAGTTAAGTCTTACAAACTAAGGAGTTCATTTTATGTTCGAATTAGAGGCGGTGGTGATTTATCTTGGCTAATGTGCTGTTTGTAATAGTTATAGCCCCACGCAACAGTATTGCTCTGACTTGAAAATTCATCGTCCAATAGTCAAGTCACAAAGGCAAGTATTGTGCTGGCTACCAACACAAGACTTGCCCTCGTTATTACGACTTATTTAGCCCCAGAGCTACCCTTTACCTAACCTATGTATAAACAAACTGAAACAAGATTTGCTACTTGTATGGCGAATCTTATAAAATATGCAGAATCTCAAGCAAGGTTGTACTAGTAAATAGTATCTGAGCATGCTCTGTTCCATCTCTGTTGTCACAGTTTTGACCCCAACCTTATTGTATTGTGGTGTTGACTCCTGTCTCGTGGAGAATTGTTAGCTCGACTACCGCACAGTATCGATGTTTTCTCAATGTTAGGGCCTTCTCAGGTTTAGATTTTTGTTTTTACTACTGAAAGTCCATCAGTAAAACAAGAAATAGGCATCCTAGAAATATCTGATTTTGATTCCTCTGTTTTTGCTGATCTTCTTGCCTACATCTATACCGGAGAAGTCCCCAACATGGAAGAACTAGCAGAAGGACCGTTATTAGATGCAGACATATACAAGTTAATTAGCCTCGCATATAGTCGTATACAGAAGTTGGAGTCCCGCTTGACGGCAGAAAATGCTGCAGAGTATTTTGTGTTAACTGAAAAACTGGCTCAGGATATTCCATTGAAAGACTTTTGCATGAAGTTTATCCAGGAATAATTGGAATTTAGTATCCAATTGTAAGTCTTGGAAAGAACTAGAAAATACATCAAACGACTTAGCACTGCAGGCAATGTAAGTTGACTACATAGGCATGCCCTATCCACCAGGCGAGTTTCACGTTTCCCCTCTCTCATTAAAAAAATAATAATAAAAATAAATAAAAATAAAAATACCCTACTTTGTGCTATTCAACATAAGTAGTATTGTTCTTACTTGAAAATCCATTGTCCAATAGTCAAGTCACGAAAGAAAGTCTTGTGTTGGTGTGTCCAGTGAACAAGTGTGTGTGAAAGTGTAAAGTGCTACAGCTACTACTTAGCAAAGAATAGCACGACATAAACAACAAGCATATTAGCTGCCTTTACGCAGCTTTTTCGGTTACTATAGCAGTAAGCAAGTCACCATTTAGGGTAAGACTGTAAACTGTGCGGTAATTCCTTAGAAGTGTATGTTTTTTCCAAGTCAAATAATTGCAGATAGTGGTTACTATGGCATTGAAATCCCTTACCATATGTCATTTATAAATTCGGCAGTTTCTAAGTAGCTGAAGTGCTTTTTGTCTTAGATGAAGCTACACGTCACTATTATGGTCAACGGCTACATTGATGCCTTCTAAAACTAGGAGAACAGGATCTAAGACATTAACTTCATGCAAACTGAATGAGTGCAGTAGATTGTTGCGTTTGTATACAGATTTTATAAAGGCAAAAATAAACTTTTACCAGATTCTACCTTGTGTGAATTACTTGTGCACAATGGCTCGCTCGCCATTTGTGCTAAAGCACATCACTAGGCATAAATATACACAATACATACACCAGGCATGTATGTGCATACAACACACTATTTACGCACTTCGTAGATCACATGATGCCCATGTATATGTATATATGAATGAACATGTATGTTTACATACAAAGCTGTGCATACCAGTAATGTATTTTTGCATCGATACTGGTAGTATATTTTTGCATAGCATTATATTGTACCCTGCTGAAATCTTTCAGCCTAACCAATGACCCCACCCACCTTCTTCATGGCTTCTTTGCCAGCCTCCTGAAGTTCTTTGACGGAGGAAGAGTTGATAGTTTTGTAGAGAACATTAAAGATCTTTTCCCTGACGTCCACCAGGTAATGGCAGGCAGCTAGGGCAGCCAGACCACTCACTTTCAGAGGCACCAGAGAAGAGACCATCCGATAGCACGGGAGGATGGACAGTGTGGCCTTGTCACTTTCACACAGGGTCAGTAGCTGAGGGGGAGAAGGAAAGAGGTTAGGTGGATATAGCACACAAGCCAAAGAGAGATGATGATGATGATGACTGTGATGATGATGATGATTGTGATGATGACTGTGATGATGATGATGATTGTGATGCTGATGATGATGATTGTGATGATGATGAGTACGGTGATGATGATTGTGATGCTGATGATGATGATTGTGATGATGATGAGTACGGTGATGATGATTGTAATGATGATGATTGTGATGATGATGATTGTGATGATGAGTGTGATGATGATGATGATGATGATGATGATGATGATTGTGATGATGATGATGAAAATGGACAAGCAAAGAAAAAATCATTAACTAGCATAATGATCAGATTACAAGCCAACAGAAAAAAGAGCAAGTACACAATAAAGTGTTCCCTTTCCTCTATATCCTTTCTTCACCTACAATTATTCTATATCCAAGACTTCTTTATACACACTCTATCAAGTATCTCAGTAGCAACTTAATGCTAGTGGCTTGTGTCTTGATAGACAGCAGTGTGCATTAAAATAAATAATTCTTAAAAAAAAAATAGGTAAGGGAGAAAAATAAACAGCAATTCCATGCATGCATGGATCTTTATTCTACATACGTACGTACGTACCTCTTGGAAGAATGTTTGATGTTCGGTAATAGAGAGATTGATAGCAAAGAGGCGTGGCGTGAGGGAGGTGCAGAAGGTGTTGCCGTCCATGAGTGCAATTTGAGTGCTAATGGGCTGGTGCTTGAGGAGGTGCTTCTTCGGAGGAATCATGTCTGCCAGAATTTCTTTGTGAGGTTCCATAATGGCAGTCACTGTCTTGCCAGTAATACTGGCCAGTAGTTCCAGGCTGGAGTGAGACTGTGTGTGTGCGTGTGTGTGTGTGTGTGTGTGTGTGTAAATTAGAATAATACCGTACCGTCCTGTCAGCTCATCAATGGGTCACATACTGTACACAACTAAGCCCACCTAATTTAAATAAATTTACATGAGTAGACATCAGCATCCAATAAAAAAAAAGTCCGTGGCAAAAATTAAGCCTACCGGACCTCACCTCTTTCCGAACATTTTCGTTCGGAGAGATGACCTCCTTAACGAGATGTCTAGAGACCACATGGAAAGACTTCTCCTGCGCTGATCCGAGCGCTTTCTTGTCCTCCTCACGAAGGGGAGAGTTGCAGAGCTCTAGGAGCTTGCGGAGGTTCTTCTTGGCCACGGCGACAGTCCCAGAGGAGACCTTGTTGATGAGATCTTGGAGGACGTAGAGGAGAGCCATGACAAAGGAGAGCTGGTGAGTGAGAATAAACTTCAGGGGCATCTTCTCCATCAGAAAAGAAATAGCAGAACACCTTAGGGAAGGAAAAAAGAGAAGAAACAAACAGTAAAGAGTTTAGGTACATATCCAGTCAGGTAAACATAAGCAAAAAGAATAGAAAGGGAAAAAAAAAAAAAAAAAAAAAAAGAGGAATTAAAGCATTAATTTCCCCTTCAGAAGTGGTGCTTGCTTGTTGTGCATATATAGATGAAATATTTGTGTGTGCAAATCCTCTGCCTGTGTTTAAAAGTGTTACATTCTATAAAATAAGGCATCAGTTCTACTCAAGATAGATAGCATGCTATTATTACTTCGCTGAGTTTAAAAATAAAACAACTTCAGAATAATTTACTCACCCTCCATTTTTTGCAAACCACGCCCTCTCATAGCAACAGTTGCAGAGTTTGTCGGCCATCACCTCAAAGAGAGGCAGTTCTGCCGCCTTGCCTCTGTCTCCCACGATGGTAGCTGACGTCTCTATCATCATGTTGAGGGCCAGCTCTCCTATCTTACACAGCTCCTTCTCCTCCGATGAAACACACTTCACTATGGCATCTTGGAGCACGTATACATCCATCACATCCTGGGCACTGCAAAGAATCAGCAGCAACAACAATAAACAAATTACAACAAACAACAACAACAATATACACCATTAAGATACTCACACCATGATTGTTTAGGAAAATCAATTCTCTCTCTCTCTCTATCCTGTACTAGTAAACCAGTGAAAATCAATTCTCTCTCTCTCTATCCTGGTCTGCTTACGGTTGTTTGAGTAAGTTGGTGGAGGAGCACTGCTGGACCACAGCTAGTGTAGTGATGTGCTTCACAATGCCTGCCATGAACACCAGAGCCTCAGAGCGAAGGTCTCGCAGACAGGAAGATACTACGAGAAGGAAAGAGAAATAAACAGAGAAAATAAAAGATGAAGTAATTGAATATTGTATCAGTCAAGTCAAAGACAACAAAATACATAAGATAGTACGGCAAACAATTCACGGTCAACTAATTTTGTAAATACACTCATCTCCTCTCATCCGGGCACCTTGGGACCTGAGGGTGCTCATATCTCAGAAATGCCCGTTACTCAGGAAAAGACATAGTTTTCTCCAATTACATGTTGAGCCAACCTGTTTCAATAATTTCAGGATTTTTTTTTCAAGCTTAAGCACAGTCTTCTTTCACTTGCAACACTCAGTAGGCTTCTCTGCAACTCCCTGGAACCAGAAATAACCGGCTTGCGCTGCCACAGTTGGTAATGGTCGTCAAATTAGCAACAACAAAAAAAACAACCGTGAGGTAAGAATAGGTTAATTGAGTGGCTAACTTGTTCCCGGTAAAGAGGCGTGCCTGTAATAGCAATTCTTTAGTCTGTATGTGTGTGTGTGTGTTTCCTGTTCTAACAACTAATCATTGTATCTACATATGCACTCACTGAAGACTCCACAAAGGGCGTTCTCAAAGGAGGCTCTTGCCTCTTTGTTGGTGCACTGCGGGAGAGAGATGTGCTTGAGTCTGCCGCTGTGGAGGTCCGATGGTTGATAGTTCACCTGGCGCAGTAGCTGGTACAAGTCTAGCTCGGAGTCTCCCAGAGTGAGCATGCCCACTAGGAAAGACTACAACATGTACACCCACACACATATGCATGTACACCCACACACATATGCTTATACATACACCACACACATGCAAACACAACATTAATACTTTTTTACGACACAAAATTTAGTAATTTCACAATTTCTTTCTCAGCCTTCTTTTACTCATTAGATGTATTCTGTCTCTTTCACAGGCTTTTTATTTTTTTTATTTTTTTATTTTTAACAATAACAGAATTAAAAAAATATTTGGTCGCCACCAGGAATCAAATCCAGGACCACTTGTGCAATCGTTAAGCAAGTGGTCCTGGGTTCGATTCCCGGTGGCGACCAAATATTTTTAATTCTGTTTTGTTAAAAAGAAAAGTCTGTGAAAGAGAGAGAGAATACATCTAATCTAGTAATTGCAATATTCTACACGAAATATACATGTAAATTTCAAATTTCATTTGAAACAATGCCCATTCAACTTGGACTAAGGCTTCTAACCAGTTCTTTGCTGCTATGTATGTACAATATGTATACTAACAATTAGCCAAATACATAACAGTCTATAAAACCACACCCACCTGTATAATATGCCACGCCTGCTGCCTGTAATAGCTCTCAACGTTCTGACTGGATGAGTTGGGTCTGAGTATCTTGACAGCAGCCTCGATGATGGGTCCCACCTGGAGGTCAATATGGCCGCCCTCTGTGTGAGGGAAGCTCACCTTGATAGCTGCTCCTTCTTGTAGAGTCTCACGATACTTCAACTGAAAGAAAATAGAGAAGTGAGGAATTCAATAAACAAATAAATAAACAATAACAGCAGCAGTAGTAGCACAGTAGACCCTCAATTATCCGAACACCTCAGGACCGAGGGTTGTTCGGATATTTGAAATGTTCGGAGATTCGAAATAAGTCATTTTGAATGGGGTCTTAATCTCTTATCTATGTATTTAAGGCACAGCAAAATTCCAATGAATATCATTATAATTCCAAAAAATGGTGTTCGGATTAGCGAGAGTTCGGATAAACGGGGTTCGGATAACTGAGGGTCTACTGTATGTAGTAATTAGTCGTTCTAGTAATTTTAAATTGTTAGTCAGAGCTCACAATAAATCACAGTCACATACACACTAGGTACAGTACTTTATCACAGTCATATACACACTAGGTACAGTACTTTATCACAGTCACATACACACTAGGTACAGTACTTTATCACAGTCACATACACACTAGGTACAGTACTTTATCACAGTCACATACACACTAGGTACAGTACTTTATGACATTTTCAGAGAGTGGTGTTTATAATCAACAAATACTCGCCACATAATCAAGCCACTCCTCTACAATTAACCACAATAATAAGTAATATAATAATATAAGTAAACGATTAATCAATCAAAAAGTAACCCATAAAAATTACTAAATACATCCAATCAATAAATTACAAAATTTAATCTAGACACCCAAATACTTCAAAATTAGTAACCACGCCACTCCCACCTTGACTATACGCATACTAGACCTCTGCACACCAATATTACTTGATGGTGAGGTTATTTCATGTAACATTGTATGCATAAAATAATCCTACCCCACTTTATTCTGCCCACTTCTTGCCGCCCACTCACAGGCTGGGGAGTGCAGAGCATCTTGCGGTTGCTTCCTCCAAACTTTCCCAGCACCCTGAAGGCAACTGTTGCCACGGCATCATCAGGATTGTGCAGGGTGGACCACAGCGCCTGCATTAACTCTGCTCTCACAGGCTGTACCAAACAACAATAACAAATAATAAAACAAAAAAATAAATAAATAAAATCCACCATTATGTATTTGGCAACAGTAATTTAAATGTGAACAACACAACCTGATCGCTTCTATGCTTATCACCATCCTTTACCAACTTCATAAGATACACCACATACCAGCCACATCTACTACAATAAATCTCCACAATGCCACACATCACAGCCCCACCCCTCAATATACAGGTCCTACCAGATCCAGCCCTAGTAATGCATGTATCTTAGCCCCACCCCTCACCATGCAGATCCTACCAGATCCAGCTTTACCAATGCAAGCAGTTCAGCCCCACCCCTCACCATGCAGGTCTTACCAGATCCAACCCTACTAATGCAAGCAGTTCAGCCTCACCCCTCACTATGTATGTACTACTAGATCCAGCTATACTACACAATTGCACGTATTTCAGCCCCACCCACCTGTATGTGATCATAGAGAAAATCAGGCTGCAAGTTGTCCACGCACAGCTCCAGAGTTCGGAGTCCCTGATTGATGAGAGTCTGCGACCCATTGAGGGCGGACACTAGTGGGTCCATGAGCATGTGCAGATACGGCAGAAGAGAACTAAGCCGAACGGGAACGGTAAGGCATAGCTCCACGAACAAGTCCTTCATGTACTGCTTGTGCTGACCACTCTGTAGCCGATTCAGGCCTAGATGAAAAGGGGTGTGGCACACATAGGTAATAGAAAATATCAACAACAACAACAACAACAACAACAACAACAAAACAAAAAAAAAAACAAAAAAAAAGCAAACTATTATTAAATTTTCCAGGGAGGTTCCTTTTCTGCTCTTTGAAAATGAGAGTATGGATCCTGAGTCACAGAGAAAGTAACGTAGGGATAAACTCTTCAGTGACAACAGTAAAAAGGAATGGCACACAGTTCTTAAAGAAACACACACCTCCCTTTTGGAGAGAAATATTGTGACAAAAATTCAAATGCAACGACTCACAGCAGATAATTTTTTGACTAAACGCTTTAGGTTCATAAAGTAAACAGACGATAAGCAAGTGATAACCAACTAAAGCTTCCATACTTACAGTGAACACAAGCAGAAGTTCAGACAGGGTAATTCAGATGTATCCTTCAACACCCGCCTAACATCAACAACCTGCCACTCCCACATCCGTTACTGCAGCACCCTCAGCTACACCCACCTTGCAGCACCCTCAGCCACACCCACCTTGCAGCACCCTCAGCCACACCCACCTTGCAGTAGATTTGATAGCAAAGGAAGAAACTCCTGGTAGAGCTGCTCATGACTGCCACCTCCGATGGATCGGAAAAGGGCTCTCAGAAGCAGAAAGTAGTTGCAAGGCTCCTGTGCAGTGTTAGCCAGAGTCATGGACTTGTTGACAATCTCGTGAAGATGAGGCTATTACAACAGACAGGATGTCAGCTTCATAATGAGAAGGGAAGGGATAGAGTTCCTTATAAGTACCTTCAACATGAGCTCGTTCTCTTGGGCAAAGAGAGTGACAGATCCAAACACGAGTTTGAAGAGCTTGAGGTAGAGGTTGGACTGATCCATATTGGTCCCCATGCTATCCATTCTCTAAGTATATAATACAATAACCAATTACATCATCAACAACAACTATCATAATCATAGTACACAGAATTACATATATACCACACACCAAACAACTTTCAGTTAAATGAGCTGTAACGTGCTAAACCAATAGTACCGTATGTATACACATACGTATTTGGAAAAATCACGACTTTCATAAGTGAACGTCAACTACTGAATAGTTTTATTATAATTTCTGTACCCACTAACAACAAATGTTGTAACAATCAGCAATGACCTAAAGACAAAAAAACAAACAAACAAACCTAAACAAAAAACAATAACAACAACAACAAAAACAAACAAACCCATTACCCTTGTACTAAAGGGAGAAAGAAAAAAATCAATACAAATTACATAATTATCAAATTCAATTCCCAACGACAACTAAGATTTTTTCACAATTTTCCTTTGCCTCTATCTAGACCCCACCCCTTTAAGTGAGAAAGTTTCAACCAAATTACCTATGTACAAGTGAGTAGCACACACATGATGAGTGTATTTCCTCACCTTGAGAAGAAACTGGAGCAAGATGGAGGCAAAGGTTGCAGATGTGGTGGAGTTGGAGAGGAATGAGTTAGGGATGAGCTGCAGGGCATAGTTAGTCTGTATACGCTCCACCAGATACCCGATCATAGCAGTGAACACCTCCTTGAACATCGTCATACCCATCATGGTAAACTAACACACAAACAACACATGCAAACAAACAAACAAACACAAACAACACATACACACAAACATATGAAGTGGGAAAGTTCATACACTAATATAAATACACACACTAATAAACACACTGGTATTTCCTTAACAAAAATAAATACATGTACAATTTCTATAAACTTTGAGCTGAGTAAAGTAAGGGTCTAAAGTGTATCCTGTTGCTTGTTGTAGTTGCTGTATATACTAACGAAAGCTCAAATTAATATTTAAAATTAGAGATTGCATGTGCACTGGACCTGCATGCTGTGTATTGTACTGCTTATGGCAATGAATTCACTCACCACTCCTGCAAAGTGCTCCAACACCTCCTTCTCCTCCTTAGTCTTCACAGTCTGACAGCTATAACACGCGCACACACACACACACACACACACTTCAGGCTAGTCCACGCCAATACACTTGCAAGTACAGAATATGGCAAAATTTATCTCCATGTGAGAATATAAAAAGAAACCATTCTGCCTGCCTCCTGTAAACAACTCTTGACATTAAATTGACTAGAATTTCTACCGAAACTTGCTATGTATGTAATAATCCTGCACCAAAAAAAAAAAAAAAAAAAAAAAAAAAGCCTGTGAAAGAGAGAGTACATACGTTCTTCTCTGCACATGCAGGCACTATCCTAACACATGTACACACATGCATGCCCATGCAGTCTGCCCCTCACTTGGCGTTCCTGAGCACGTGCGATCCTCCAGGTGAGATTGTGACTCGGTAGATGTCCAAAGATATCACACCGTACTTGAACAGGCGAACAAACTGCTCCGTCTCGTGGGGGTGGAAGTTCTCCTGACCTAGACCTGAACAACAACACAATGATGATGATGATTAGAACGATGATGATGACAATAATGATGATGATGACGACCTTCGTACTGATTCATTTTTGCGAACTACTTCTCTTAATTAAATTTATTGCATGTAAAATAGATGTCCGGTTGTTAAACTACTCGTTTATTGATTCCACCATCCTCAGCTGACTTTGGCAAGAAATCAAAATGTCGGGTAAAGTTTTACTTAAACATATATTGACCATTAGAGCTGAGAACATTTGCTACTATTAGTTCATGTAGTAGCTGATAAGTAAAATGACATCCATCGATCCCTCCTCTCCTCCCACAGAACTGTAAAGCCACTAGCCACACCCACTCACTTCCAGAGGTGGGTTTACAGGCGCCCACTCCCCACGTGATGGTCTTCATTCCACACACGAGAGTCTTCACTAGTCCACGGCAATCCGCCACGGTCAGGGGGTAGGGCTGAGAGAGAGACACCGAAGAGTTACCTATCATCACACACACACACACACACAACATGTTTAATCCTTATTTACTACATGTATGCTAGCACATGCAGGCACATGAGTAGAAAACTGTACACATACACATCTATGACAACTTTTTAAATTGAAGAAATGGATGTATCACAAAGTCCTAAGTGAGCCAGCTTAGCTCGCTCTGCTGGATTAATCTCATGCTGTAGTATTTTCAATGAGAATTTGATTTTGATTGGACGAAATGAAAGGACACCTTGTATAATGGGAGTACGTGTGTGTGTGTGAGAGAGAGAGAGAAACGACAGACAGAGATGAACGTCAGCACACACCATTGCTAGGAGTGGGAGAGTTGAGTTTCTTGTCAGTGTCTGCTCCTCCTGTTGTAGCTGAGTGGGCGGGAGGAGAAGTTCTGTCTGAACTAGGACTGACACCATCTGCTGAAGGGTTGGAACTACACACACACACACATACCAACACACAAACCAATACACACACACACACCAACACACACACACACATACCAACACACACACACACACATACCAATACACACACACACCAATACACACACACAAACACCAACACACATACACACACACATACATACAACTTTAAATAGTATTGCCTCAAATTTTTAGCGCAAGATAACAAAATATCGTCATTTTCTGACTAAATGAAAACTAAATCTTACGTACCATCTTCCAAACAGTTCTGGTATCTGGAACTCTGCAATGTACTGGAACTTGAGAATGAAGACTTCCATCATTTGCATGAGCAGCTCTCGTCCCTACGGACCAACAACAGAGATTACACAAAACAACCAACTCAAAACTGTTAATTACATTCCACCCAGACACGAGGAAGAAATGAGGAACATGAAAGATGAGAAGAAACTAAGAGAAAGAATAATTCTGGCTCCATACATGAGCGTACGTGTGTGAACTTATAGTTAGTCCTTGTGGTATTACATACCTGTGTTCTTAACCCAGTCTTCCTCCCTCTAGCTAGAAAAACCACAAAATCCTCGACAACAAATTATGCATGTGACCTGGTGAATAGTACTGTATACTACAATTCCTTCCACCGTATGCCAGTAGCTTCAGCTTTCTATTCACCACACATATTACAATTAAAACCTACCAGTAGATTGTATTATAAAGGCACATTACTACTGAGCCAAGCCATAACAAAGATATAGGTTTCTTCTTAACCAACTGATATTGTGATGTCCCTTTACCCACTATGAGGCCCGGGTTCGCACTTACAGTCAACTCTTGCTCAGTCTTGACTCTAATGGATTCCATCAAATTCAGTAGAAGCTTGCAAGAAATGTTCTGTATAGTGACGGGTAAAGTAGGGTCATGGACGTTCTTGGAGAACAGCTGTACTGCCAAGGAGAGATGGTTGAGAGAAAGCTGCCCACGCACGTGGTGAACCACGTCCACGAGAATGCTGTACGCCATTGACCGCACGGCGTCGCGGGTGGTCCACCCCGTACCGATAAAGATGTCCTCGTTGAAGAGCTGGTCGATGCACGGGATGAAACGCACGCGCAGCTCCGTGCCCAGGATGTAGCGGGCGGCCACCAGCAGGTCTCGGCGCAGGTGAGCTACCTCATGGGGACAGTTCTTGAGGAGAGAGAGCATTCCTTGTACTACGTTGGGAGCATACTGGTTCACCTGCACACACACACACAAACACTAAAATAAATAGTTGAGCCAAGTACAACTAAATATTAGTGTTAAGTTCAAGTTTAGAAAACTCATTTCATTTGTTAAGTTTTAATTAACAATATTATTGGCTGTAAAAACGAGAAAATTTGCTATTACTATAATTATTTCAGCCGAGAATGACTGAATAATTTCATAAACTAAATATAATGAAGCACCAAAGGTGCGAACCCTCAGCGCTATTAAACACTACCTAGCTATTACAATATAATCACAGACCAAAGAACAAGCAATCTAATGGCTATTTTAATCAGCTCGAGCAATGAAAATGGTACATGGAAACCTGTCTTCATAAGAGAAGAAGCTAAACTAGCCAATTCAAAAATTAGCACAATGAATGGTCCTAATTCTTCATTCTGAGTAAGTTCATACCTAAGTTAATAATAATCAGTAATCTCCAAAATCAGAGCGTGACAGAGAGACAGACAGACAGACAGGACGACTACACTTTCTTGTGCAAGCACGTTGAGAGTAAATAATTAAGACTGGAATTCTTGTAAAATTATTACAAGAATTCTTTCACTTCATGGCTACGGTGTCTCATATAATTTTGTCTATTAATTTCAGGGCAGCACAATAAGTTAGGAGTCCTCCCATGGGGAAGTTATGTAGTGTTAAGAAAAATGGCCAATTCAGGTGCCTAATTTTATCATCTGTTAAATTTTTTTTTGTCCATCTCAATATTATCCTCACACCCTCAGGCATAACATAACCACACCCACAGCCCTCTCTGACCTGGTCCTGAAATATGCGGATGATGTACGCAAGGAAAGAGAGGAACTTGATCTGAACGGCCACAAAGTCCACATACACCTCCTTGTTGAAGGAAGGATCTTGTCGAGCCTTTTGGGAAGGTTGCAGCAAGATGGTGCTGACAGTGAGAGGAATGAACTCTAACACGGCCGCCTCTACAGTCTGCTTGTAAAGCTGAACAACAACAACAACAACAACAACAAGCAAGTGCATCATAACATCTACTTCAGTTACAATAATAAAACCAAATCTGAACTTGTAATATCAGTGGTATTGACAAAAACATAATTATAATAATAGCACATTCTCTCGTTTTTTTACAGCCAATAATATTGTTAATTAAAACTTAACCCGACGTTTCATTTTATTATTGGCTGTAAAAAACGAGAAAATTAGCTATTATTATAATCATTTCAGCCGAGAATGACTGAATCATTGAAAAACATAATTGTCTAACTTTCAACTTTGTTCAGTCTTCATCAGCAACTTAAACCAACTAGACTCTAAAACACTTCTTTCATCTTTCTATTAAAACTGTTTCTGCACCAAGTCACTGAGGGTATTCAACAGTCTAACACTATAATGTCAAGGTTAATGCTAACGTACATATCCATTAAAAAAATTTGGAGCATATATTTAAAAAAAACTTAACCAGTGTATTAATATGACCTCAAGACATTTAAAGTGCGGCTTAATTTTCTTCTCATGCCCGCCACTAACTATAGCTAATAAATGGTAAGGAGTGCAGCTGATGAAGGAAATAAACACATTAATTTGGACCAAATTTATACTTTTTTCTACCGTGCCTTTACAGTGTGAATAACGCAATGTATGCGCAAATACTTGGGCTGCACCTTACCCGATATATGACAACCACCACGTATTACCTAATATACGACAACAACCACAGTACTGGCTGGTTCTTGGACTACACCTTACCATATGACAATTACAATGTATGGACTGGTTCATGTGCCACACCTTACCTGATATACGACCACCACAATGATAGGGAGCTCGGCGAGAACTTTCAAAGAAGTAGCAGCCTTTGGAAGGACAGACTAAAAAAATAAAAATAAATAAATAAATTAATTAATTAATAAATAATAACAAACTATATCATTACATTTAATTAGCTGCAACTCACCAACTATAGTATTAATAGTAGCAAACTATGTACGTAACAGGCCATATCTACTGATATCTTATAAAATTATTTTTGTGAGAGATCTTCATCAGTTACATAGATAAAGATAAAACTGCTTTCTCAAGATGAAGACATTTTGGAATCACACGTACAAAAATTACCACTTCAAAAAATAATTAAACTGTACCCTGTACCTTCATGATTTCGGGTCAAGAAAATGAGACATCAGCTAACATGCATAATTACTCATCTACTTTTATACAGTTACAGCCTAAGCCTATCACCAACAGCTTGATAACCATGAATATCATATATACATACCAGGGTTTGATACAGATATTTTCACTGGGGGAGGGGGGGGGGGCAACATTAGCATTATAGGGTGGGGCTATATACTTCGAGATGAGTGTACACATGCAACAATTTACTAATGGATTAACCAAAAATCAAATTATCTCATATGTAAGTCCTCTTTAGTGCTTTTTAGCATTGAAAAATTGTGAGCAATATCCACACCCCTTCACCCACGGACCAATAGAATAGAATTGGACAGCAAAACTAAAGCGTTCAGTTGTACATAACTGTAGAAAATATTTTTTGTCAACAATTCATTTCAAGTATATACATCAAAATTGTATTGAGGAAGCTTTTGTGGGTTAAAGGGGGGGAGGGGAAAGGGAGTTCCAGTGTTCCACCCCCCCTCTGTATCAAACACTGCATACATATACAAACTCTTAGACTGCTACAGCCATTGTTAGTCCATCCATCTATCTATCTAGTTCATCTTTCTCACACAAGTGACAAATACGTAAGACTCACTGAAGATCCCTTGCCACTGGCATCATCAGAACCACTAGATCCTCCTGGCTCAAACAGTGTCACCATGGTGTTGGGAAGGTCTGAATAGATCTTCTTCACAAACTGCAGGAACTTGGAAATCTGTAACACACATACACACACACACGTATATAAGTATATACATGCATACACGAGTATATATACATATAATATACATATGTATGTATACTATATATTGCTGCCTATGGCCCACTGAAGAAAATGTCTAAAAATGCAGCTATTATCACAGCCAAATGTATTCTAAACTCACTTCTTCGGTAAAGGGTGGCTTGAAGTGCTTGTGCAGGTCAATGATGACTCTGAGACAGATCAGGACATTCTCTTCATTCTCCACTTCCACCAAACCAAACATCGTAGACAACATACTCTGATGTCATAACAACCACGCATGGAAAAAAGATATTGAAATCATTCACACCATCACTAACGTTAATTGAAATCATTACAAATTTCCTGAGAATATGTAAAATTGTATTGTCTGCTTATACCAAGTTTTTTATTACGAACTAGATGGAATTATTAACGACGCCATTTTGAAAAGGTGGTGGAGTTTTATAAGAGGGACTCGGCACACTCCCTAGAATACGTGTACAAGGCTATGAAAGGGGAAATTACTGAGAAACAAACTAGAAGAGAAAACCTCATCTTTTGGCCTATTATTGTCCTTGAATGCACTTACTTACATGTATGTATACAATTCCCTCCCTCCCGCCTGGCTGATAGACTGACTGACTGACTGACCTTGACATGATTCTTGAGGTGGTCATTGGCAGGTAGTCTGTGAATCAATTCCAACACCAGCTTACGAAGTTGCTAGAGAGAACCAAAACAAACCCAATCAGCTCAACATACCAGCACAACTGTATCCATACTAAATTGTGTGTCTACTATAATCAACACTACATAATCACAAAATCATCCGATAAGATCATTCAGTTACTTATTCAGGTGAGTTTGCCCGTCATCATTATATGTGACCAGCTCTGAAAAATTACATGTGCATGTTACTTCATTTTACCTGCAGAATTACGAATGGAGGTAAAATATGTTTATTAGGTCAATTACCGATTCAGGGAAAGGATATTTCAGGGAATAGTACTTAAAAAGCAAGTAAAAATAATTTGTATAACTGTCCTATTTACTTACATACCTGAGCTTGATTGTCACTGGCAAACAATGGATCACCTGAACACACATACACACAATAATAACGCTAGAAACTGAAAATTAGTGCACAGCAAAGAAGATCATGGCACAACATTTAAAGACTGACACACAACTTGTATATCAAGTGCTGCCATGTGGCGGGGTACATGCTAGTCACCCATTATCATTATTTTAACATTATAATCACTACTTCTACTATCTTCAAGGCGAAATAAAATATCAACACTATCTATACATGTATCAATTTTAAAATTTAAAAACATGTACACACAGTGGAGTTATATAATATAAAGTTTTAGTATTATAAAATGTATATGCATCGACAGATTTGCTTGTTTTAGTCCACAACATCAATTAAAATCACCAGGATAGTTTAAAGTGTCTGAAATTTCATGCCATTACTGATAAAATAGAGATCACTCTGAAGTTCAAGGTTCACTTATGCTGCAATAATACATAAAACACCTCACAAGGTCTTTTCAATAGAACTCAACAGTAGTGCCGTCTATTTAGAAATACCTACCTCAATCCTATTAACACTCACCACCAAAACATTAGTTACTGGTGCTGCCTTTTTAGCCTCAGTTGGAAACACACGCACGCACAGTGGATTAATACAAGTTCAGGTGGCGAAAGGGAGCGGTAAGTAAAACACACACACATACAAAAGGGCCTTAAAGCATTAACCAATACACAGAAAATAAAGTGATGTCCCTAACCCACTCCAATACGATACAAATTTCACTGAAAGTATGATTTCCTCACTCTCTCGCTAATCGCGGACTATAACAGCAGGTGATAATTCATCATGATTCAACCTACCTTCTTTAAGCAGCTGAAGAAAAACTGGAATTGCTGTTTCCAAGAAATTTGAGTAATGTAGAGAACTCACTATAGTCTGAATGACACAAACATAGTACATGCCACAAATTGGCTTCTAGTTGGTGTGCTTTAATTAAAACTCACTTCCAGGTTCTCACTGACTTCTTGAGCAGCCTTGAGCTTCTTCTCGTCGGCTATGTCAGACGATAGCAACAGTAATATAATTCTTCCTGCGCTAAATAGGCTGTTCTTACGTGTTCCGGGGTCCACGAGACAAGCCAAGTGACTTCTAAGCTTAGACATCTTCAAGTGCAGCAAGAAAAACTAAGTTTCTTTGTACCCTGAGCTCATAACCTAGGAAAGATAAGTATCTTCTCTTCTTTAAAAAAAAAAGACTTTTTTATACAGTAACGATCCGTACTATAAATTTACAAATTTCATAAATCAAATTGGCGCTTTTTAGGTAAAAGTCGTCATCACTAGACGACTTCCTGTTGTTTATGTGTCTCGAACCGCACATACACAATGGCTACATTAAAAGGTGCAGTTTGTAGCACTAGTAAGGCTAACACTGATCGAGGGCTGCACACATGTGAATACAAAGCTGTCAGGAAAAACTATGCCACTCTCATTAAGAATCTGTGGCAAGAATTGGCGGTAATGGTAGATCAATTTTTCAGTTCAGAGCTAATCAGCATTCATCAAAAAAGTGAATTAAGCTCGGGACAACTAACATATGCCTCTGCATCTAAAATAATGGACGGCATCATGACCAAGATAGAAGGTCACATCAAATGGTACTATGTGTTCCTTGGAGTACTTAGAAATTCTGCTTTGAAACAGATTGGTGAAGACATTGAAGAGCACAGGCTGAGTTTGTTGGAGTCTTCTTCACCGCAGCCGGAATATGGTCGTGGTAGCAGTTCAAACGAGACCTTTCGTTCTACAGCAAAAAAAAACACAGTTGCTTTAGAAGGTATTTCTGTTAACCAATTTAATTAACATAATTTTAAAGCTATTTTTATATACCTTAGATAGACCTACCCTTCCTTCATTGATTGCATTCAAAATGACTAATGGTGAAGTATTAAATATTTTGAATGAGATTGGGTCTGGTTATCATGATTTTGGTATTCTGCTTCTAAAAGACAATGAGGGCAAGACAATGAACAGCCTGATAGAAATGCATCAAAGAAACTTTGCATCTGTACTTCGTGAGGTTTTCAAGCTGTGGTTCGAGGGAAAGGGAGAGCGGCCAGTGTCATGGCAAACTATAATCAATGTATTGAATGCAATGGAGCTGAAAGATCTGGCCCAGAAAATACTTCAATAGTTACGGCAGACTAACTAATTTATACATTTTTATGTATTTCTATCAGCTTACCCACTGTGAATTGTTTGTACTTTAAAATAATTCTTATTTCCTTCTATATAGCTATAGCTAGACATGGTGTATACATGTACATGTTATGAGTCTGTGAAGAGAGAGAGAACGTCTAGTTTTTTTTTGTTTTTTTTTGTTTGTTTTTTGTTGTTGTTGTTGTTTTTGTTATTGTTGTAGTTGTTTGTTGGCTTTGGTGGACCCAAGAATGTAATGAAACCTGATTGCTTTGTATGATTATTATAATGAGAAAAGTGTAGCTACAATTTCATAAAAGTGGTTAGTTGTCAGTGTGATGTGGGTGCTTATCTCCCTCTCATTTTACATTCATCCCAATGTATAAATGCAGGATTATTTATGTCTCCCTCAAAAAAAATATAAAAAATCTACCACTACTGCATAGCTGTATAATTACTGTAGCTAACATCTCTCTACAAAGAGACTTAAATGCAAACATGAAAGAAACAAAATGATCCTCCACAATGCAAAAACCTCTGAAAACAACCAAACCCTCTAGGAGAGTCAAAAGACTTGCCTCCATGGGTGTAAAGGGCTTTCACTGTATATGTACATATCTTTAGAAAATTCAGTAAACTTAATAATATAATTTTAGTTAGTGAAAATATTAGCTATTCATATTATGAAATACCAGTTGAAAGCTCAATAAGTGATGCAGCTAAAATATATTTTCATTACACACAAGAATATACAAAATGCAACACTAAATACTTCACACTTCAGAGGAGTAGGAAAATGAATTCGGAGTGAGTTGATGTTAAGAGTGTATTATCATAAATACATCCACATAGCTAGCTACTTATGCTACATTCAACTGATGAGTGCAATGTCACAGTAATTGTTTAATACATATGTACATAATATATATATATGTATATAATGTATTTATAATCACTACAAACTGGATTTATTTTTTTTATTTTTACTAGAATGGAATAGAGGGGCAGATCTCAACACCAGAGACAATGAAGGGTAAAATGTTATAAGGAGGGAGATAGGCATTTGGAATGGGACTAGACTGGAGCATGTAGAATGAGACAGGACGGCTTGTTGGGGTGGACTGTAGGGATGGGGACAAGGCGAATAGTTGAAATGGGACAGGGAAACCAGTTGGAATGGAACTGGACAGGGAGAATTGGAGCATGTGAGGGAAGCCAGGTGGAATGGAACTGTAAACAGGCAGGAATGGAAGGATGGGGGGCATTTGTCTCCCCTGAAATTAGTTTCACCCCTCAAAGTTATTATGATCTTCATGGTTACAGTGCAACTAAATTTTCATCAATTTTATGGAAATGAGAAATCCTATTTAAATTTAAAAAATTTTTTTTTTAAATTTGACTCATCCGAGTTTGGTTCTAAATAATACCCTGTAAAAACACTGAAAGCTGTTATAGCAGAATTGTGTGTTAACTCAGGGGATTACATGCTAACACTCTCTAGTCTTTTTGATTGATGAATTTAGACAGTAGCTATTTAGATTGCCTGTTTTTAATATGTATTTCATCAATCCAAGCATTTTTAGAGGCTGCATAAGTAATGATGTATATGTATCTGAACTAGCATATTGGTAGATGATTTAGCAACCTCTGATTTTCGCATACACCCTGCATATCAGCTCTGTAATTGACCACTAGTCATAGGTTTAATGCATCTAAAGTAGTACGAGCATGGGAATTATTGGGGGTGGGGGCGTGGGGGTGGGGGCGTGGGGGTGGGGGCGTGGGGGTGGGGGCGTTGGGGGGCGGGGCGGTGGGGAGGGGGGAGATCAGGACCCCTTGGAATAATTAGAGCCCCACCATTTCCTACTCCATTGCTCTATTTTTACCTCTATTAAAATACAGAGAGAGATAATTCTACTATGCATTCTTAAGCAAAAAATGAGAGGACAAATTCCATCCAATGACTTCATATCGATGCATATTTGATATGTACGTGCAAAATATATTAAAGTGTGTCAAAATAGCTAAGTTCATGATAAGATAAGCTAGCTACTGATATACACCATTTTCAAATAGGTTGAGTGGTGAGTTGTACGATACTTTGAGCTATTTTTTTTATAATGGAAAGTGATTCTGACTATGTAGAAGAAATATATGAGCAACCTTATGAAATTGCTCGAAAGAAGCTGTCAATGAGAGTACCTTCTATGAGAGAGAAACCACACAGTACCAAGAGAAATAAATTGCAGGCAGTTTTTCTGGCTATCTCCATTGTTTGGATTGCCTTGGTGACAGCATGGGCTGTGTATGCTTCTGTCAAATACCTCAATAATGTCAAGGAAACAAAGGTTACCCTGAAAATAATAAGTGCGTCTCTTTCTGATCATGCAGCAACTCTGCTTGAATTAATGGCTTCTTACAATGACTTGAAGCTTAAAAATACTACATCAACTAATGGATCTAATGCTACAGCATTGAATAATGGCTTGAAAAGTTTGAAAAATGAATCCATCGCATCAACATCAATGGCGACACCAATGACACTCCTGGGAGTGACCACTAGTCGTACACTCAAGTCAATGCCCAAGTTGACAGCAAAAACTCCTATTCTTGCTTCCACAACAACTTCAAAGCCAACTACACCAGTGCCATTACGAGGATTTCATCCGTCAAACCCTGCAATGTCTTGTGGCTCAATTCCTAGCGACCATCCGTCTGGTTACTACTGGTTACGAGCCTCCAATGGTTCAACCGTACATATGTTCTGTCACATGGTTGACACATGCGGTGCGATGAGTGGGGGGTGGATGAGAATTGCCTACGTGGACATGAAGCAACCATCCTCCAAGTGTCCTCAAAGGCTCTGTGAGAGAACCCAGAATCCTAGGTCATGTAGAAAGTGCTCATCATCGAGATCCTGCGCTTCACAAACATATCAAGTGGGTGTGACCTATTCCAGAGTGTGTGGGCGTGTTATAGCATACCAGCTGGGTTCGTTGGAAGCCTATTCCAGAACATATACCAATGGATTTGACGGTGTTCGTCTCACACACAGCAATTCTGAGGTACATATATGGACTTTCTACGGTGCCATTGCAGAAAACTATGCTGAGCCTGAGACTGTATGTCCTTGTATCAACCCTAGAGACAAGCAGATTCCATTAGTGCCTACTTCCGTGGGGAGTCACTACTTCTGTGACACAGCAGCATCTTCAAGCCCAGTCTCTACATCTTTTTATACAGAAGACCCATTATGGGATGGAGCGGGATGTAGGGGGTCTAATTCTTGTTGCTCTTTCAACAATCCGCCATGGTTTCACCGGGAATTGCCAGTGGCAACTGCTGAAGATATCAAAATGCGTATATGCCTAAATCTTGGTCCTAGTTATGAAGATATCGCTATAGAAAAGATAGACATTTATGTGCAGTAAACGTATAGGAGAGACAGTAGTTTAACATGGTTAGTTCATTTTCAGATCCTAGATTTCATTTCATTTATCACTCTTTCATGCTTTAGTTAGCAAGAACATGTGATGGAAACCGATTTGTTGAATTTTTTAGAACACTAACACCTAGTTGTGGTAGCTAGCTATTTTAATTTTTATAGTCGTAGTAAAATAACTTAACTTTATTGTATATTGTAGATTAATCCCCTGTCGTTGTAATAATGTGTGATTTACAGATAAATTGTATAACTGTGAATGCCTTTGTGTTGATATGTAATTACCATTGCTATTGAAGGGAGTGGATAATGATACTATCCATTCACAAAATTCCTTCTAGTAGTTTTACCATTAGACCGCAGTAATAGTTTATTTATTTATTCTACTCAAGAGTAGATGTAATCATTATTGTGTAATTTCTAACCTAGCTACTCAGTGGTAACATATTTATATAAATGTTCTACATTGAGAATGGAGAGATGATGGGGGGAGGAGTTGTGTTTTTATGTGTGTGTTCATCTATTAATTTAACTACATATTAATGTCTCTTTAGGTATCACAAAGTTTTTATAGTAAGAAAAAGATAGCCTGAGACTACTACTGTGTTAGCTGTATCAATGGCATATGAAAGAGGGATCAGGAGAATGGAGCCCCCCCCCCCCCCCATAATATTATGGCACTATCTCAGGTGCTGATTGCTCACATGAACAATTGTGAACCACAAAAAAAGCATGCCTTTGGAGCCCACCCTCCCCCCATACCGAAATTACTTCCTTCACCATAGTGTATATAGCTATTGTTTACAAGAATGATAAGTATGCACAATTATCCACAATGAATATTTGCAGCATGAACACCGCACCGTGCGTGCCAAAAGATTAATTTGCGCATGCTCAGCACCCGTGCGCTGGCGAACAACATTGGTAGGCGTGGCTAGTCTGGTCGCCAAGGAAAAGGTAACACATACTAGCGTCCGATTGTTTAAGGTGTAAAGTTATGTAGTGAAGACTCTAGACGAACATGGCAGAGAGCTCACTTCATCCGAGGCCTGAATTTGCCTCTTTTCTTCAGTCTGACGCGAATGGATTTCAAGATAGTATTACCCACTACGAGAAGCAGAGAGCACTCCGATTTCAAAAGGCAACAATCTTGCAGCAGAAGCGTGAGAATGCCTACATTCCAGGCTATAGGAGGAGACCGGCCACCGTTCCTGCTGCGACTACTATGGCAGAGAGGGCGGAGGCCATTTCCAAATATAATAATCGACCTAAGAGCGCCACTGCACAAAGAGTGTCCATCAATCCTGTACCAATAGAAATAGAACCTCCTATCCCTCAACCAATAGTAGACTATAAAGCCAATGCTGGACCAGGATTAACTACTAGTCTCCAGTCTAATGTAGGAATAATGAAGCCCACACTGTTCCTCAAGGACAGGAACATCAAGAGTGCCGTTACACGCAACAGCGAGAAAGAAGGAAATCCTGAAGAAGACCCACTTCACAGACCAGTTACTGTTCCTGGAGATGTTGTGAGAGAAGAATCAAGGCATGTGGGTGGTAAAGGTGAGAGAATTGGCAACTTAATAACTAGCCACAATAATTATCAGTTACGGGGCTTTGACATACTGGCACATTTATGATTAACACTAATAAATACCTCACTTAGCGGTATCTACTTAGTAAATGTCATCAGGTAACTACGTCATAGAATTTCACTTAATAATTAATATTTGTTATATTCAGAATTAAACATCGGTGGTGGAAAGCTCCAGGAATCCTCTTCTCTTTTTGCAACTAATGATGGCAATAGACCTCCCATTGCCTTGACAGAAGAAGAGACATATAATCTCTATAAAGCCTACCAGTGGGGAACTACTACACAGAGGTAAGTTCATCAGTGTGAGGAATTAAGAATCTATTTATTATTGAATATGAAATTCAAGCTTGGAGGCGACGTTTTCATTCCAGTATCTCTCTAAAATAATTAAGAAATACTATAATCAATAATATCTGAATGTATTGTTAAAAAATATTCAATGAATTTCTCTGCCCATTGGTTGGTGGCTATGAATAATGAAATTCCTATCTCAAATGTTCTATGTTTATTAGACCACTAGGCAACATCCCAGCACTCCTACACAGAGTGAATTGAGCATATGTAGCTAAAAGTAAACCAATTTTGCTCAGTTTTTGTTGACAATATGTCCATTTATTCTTTTCATAATGCAATATAATGTACAAACAGGTCTTACAATGATGCAAACTGGGAAGAAAAGATGGATCGCCGCATGAAAGAACGTCCTACGGCAGGCTTTAGAAATCTACCTGATCCTGTGACATATAGACTGACATACAAGAGATACAATTCAGAACCTAGTGGTTGGCAGGTACAGCAAGAAAATATAGTAGCATCAAAATTATTATTCATTGAATAGACCACACATGTGGCGCATTTGGCTCTTCAGTATTCATTTATTGGATGTGAATACTTTTAATTTTAGAGCATTGGCATGAACTGGGATTATGTTCAACCTAGAAGAGGAGACACATATCCCAAAGGCCCTCAATCAATCAATTTGTAAGGATTGTTTATGATTCTTATTTGGAAAATTATTTCAATATATTTAATTACGCAGAATATTTATGAGGTCATAACGGAGTAGTAGTTAGTAACTTAAATACCATGGTATCATCATTGACTGTTTTACTTTTTAGTAAGAGCATGTACCCAAGCATGCAACAGATTCCTGGATACTCGTGAGTTTATAAACTTTATAGGATCTACTTGGCTAATAAGCAATTGTCTTATTTTGCAGTGGATATTCTCCAGCTTTGGCAATTCATGAATTTGATCAAGCTGAATGTGAACCTTCCTCTGTTACCAGATCCACAAAGCCTAGACTTACAAATATTTCCAGGTATGTTCAATAGAAAGCTGTAGCTGAGATAATTGTTGTTGTTGTTTTTCTACAGGAAGGGTAACATCCCGGGTTATTCTGGCTGTGTTCACTGGAGCAACTCAAGTCGTGCTCACAGTAATATGCCATTCCCACAACCAACTACGTCAGCCAGGATTCACAGGCAAGCACATATAATAGCTTATGCTTTTCCTTCACTGCAAGGTTATAGAAACGTTCTCTTTAGTGATGAAGCATTCCCACATAGAGATATCATAATAGCTGAAAGCAGGAAATAAATAGTACAAAATCATGTAACCATATTGTTATTATTTCTATAGGGAAATTCCACTGGAAAACCAAGTTTCACCTTTTCGAAGAGATGGAGTATTGTCCAGAATGGTTACTACTGTTCCACCCCAGAATCCTTTCAGAAGAATTCAATATTGAGCAAACTTTAAATTCACATCTATGGTGTTATATAATTGTTATTCAGTGGATATTTAGCTTTATAATAACTATTCAAATAATTTATGGTTCATGAACATACACAGTTGGTTATAGCAATGTGCATATAAAACACAAGTCGGGAACTAATGGGCCGCATCGTCCCTTACCGAGAACGGCGTTCGTTTCCCACGGTGGTCACGAGTTTGATCTGTGTATTTTTTACGCAGCAGTTTCTCGGTAAAAAAAATGGATCGCTCAAGTGCTAAAGACCTTCTGTTCGGAGAGCTAGTCATATCAGATAAGCATGTATCCACTGAAACGGGGGCGTACGGAGAAGTGCGCCGCGCAACCTATGGGGGACTTGCTTGCGCAGCGAAAATTTTCTATTGCTCAGATTCAAACAAAGAAGAAAGGGTTAAAATAGAGTTTGAACTTCAGGCTCTAAATGTTTTTCAGCATCCCAATCTTGTGCAGTGTTTCAATACTGCCTGGTATGGCGAAAAAGAAAGGCCAATTCTGCTCATGGAGCTGCTCGATGAGTCATTACTTCATTTTCTCAATCGTAAAGACTGTTCTATTCCATACCACCTCAAAGTTGACTTATGTAAAGACATAGCTTTGGCTATTAAATTCCTTCACCTTAATGGAATAGTTCATGGCAATCTCACTGGAAACAATGTCCTAATACTGAAAGAAGTCAGAGCTAAGGTGACAGATTATTGGATGACGACCATACACAGACATGGAGAAAAAACTGATTTTACAGAACTCCCAGAAAAAGTTTCTTATATGGCACCAGAAAGAATGAAAGATCCTCAAAACGTGTCAGTAAAATCGGACTCCTTCTCTTACGGTGTGATTGTATCGTATATTGACACCCAATCTGCTCCAATGCCACAAAAAATTGTCCGACCAGAACAGTCGCCATTTACTACAATTGCTTGCCAGTGTTTGTCGGAAGAACCCGACAGAAGACCAATTTTTGATGACATCTGTATGCACTTGGAAAATCTTATTGATTCCAATTATGTCGCAAGTGCTGAAGAAGCACAGATTTCAGGGGCAGAAGTTATTCGATCACAATTAGAGAAACAACTCCAGGACACAAACATTAAGCAAACTGAGCTCCAGAGTATGCTTAAGAGGATGAATGATAAAGTCAATCACCTACAGAGAGATAATGACAGTCTGAGGATTAAATTGACAGAAAGTTTGAAAGTTATGGAAAGCTGTCCTGAAGAAAGTGGACAAACAGAGTCTCCACAGGTAAATAAAACAAATAATAGTATATTAAAGAATGATACGCAAATATTTAATCTCACATTTTTATCTCAATATCATTGATAAGATAATATGAACAGAATAAAAATTAGAAAGCATGCACATTGTTAATTGTCATTTAATTGTATAACTATATTCCAGGAGTACTTAAATAGTATACAATGAGGAGAAAATCATACTTTTATTCATGTATGCATGACAACCACAACCACAGTCTTATCTGTGTGCCCCAAAGACGTATCCATTTTGATGATGTATATCTTTTGTTTCTGCTTTCTCTGCAACGTTCAATAAATTTGGCTTGAGTTATTTACAAACTTAAGTTCTCCCCATATCATCAGAAGAATTTATAAAGATAATAAACAGAATTCTAAACTTCAACATAGCTTAAAATAATCAACAGAATTTAAAGTTTTAAGGTGAAAAACAAAAATTAAAATGACGTGATGAGGATGGCCCACATCTTATCATGCTCCAAAATGGTAATGAAATATCAAATTTTGTGTACTAGAAGCTTATTCAACTTAGCTTTGAATGGTGTTACAAGTTTCCAATTCCAGTAAAGTACTAATTACTGAAATAGTGTATGTCAAATGTTGTTTACCAAAGGTTGTTTTGTTCCTTTCTTCTCTAAAATCCACTACCAGGTGAAGTTGTGATAACACTTGCTGGCAGTTTATGTAACTAAATTCTGAAACTTATATCATTACTACATTAAATACAAAAGTAAAACTAGACATATGAAACATTGACGATAATATGTGAGAGGTTGAGTGTTTATGCAGACAGAGCAAACAGGGGATGTTAGTATTTATCTTAAGTACCAGATTTATTGCCAGTCTTCTGTTCTGTTTCTATCCACATGTCTGTGTGTTTGTGTGTGTGCATGTATTGTATATGTCCATGTTAACTTCAGGATTCTGATATCATCATTCCAGTTGATCAAGTACAAATTTCTGAGGTCATGATAGGTCAAGGTGAATCAGCCACAGTATATAAAGGTCACTGGAAATCTAACCCTATTGCTTTCAAAAAACTATCACACCACCAGAATGGTCCTGAAAAGTGGATGACACATTTCTATCACGAAGCATCTGTCCTGTCTCAACTGTCCCATCCCAATATTGTTAAAATTCTGGGGATTAGCACTTCACCGGGCTGTGTTGGAATTATAGTCGAACTGATGACGTCTACTCTGCAGGACATGCTGTTTGGCCCTGACCAAATGAAGTCCATTTCTATTAGAAAGAAAAATAGAATAATTCGCAGCATTGGATTAGGACTTGAGTACCTCCACAGCCATGATGTTCATCATGGAAGACTCTCTGCATCCAATGTTCATATTTCTGGAGACAACATATACAAGGTGGCCAACTTTGGTCCAAAATTGTCTCAAATTAATTTTACTTCTTATCATATCATTGAAGACAAATCAGAGTCATGCTTTTATTCAGCTCCAGAAGTACTGAGGAAAGATATTATGTCAATCAAGCATTTTACAAAAGCAGATATGTATTCGTTGGCAATGGTAGTATACGAAGTTTTATCCCAAAGGCACTGTTTTGATAAAACAATGGCAAAACAGCAATTAGTAGGCATGGTTGTCCAATATGATGCCCGACCAAACTTAGATGCCTTGCAGGGCATTGCTGATGTTACCAAAGATCTGTTGGTGAAATGCTGGGATAAAGATCCACTCGTTCGAATGTCAGCTAAGGATTTTGTTGCCAAATGGAACAATGATTGTACAATTCTTTCTCCGTAGCTAGTTAGTTAGGTCAATTGTTGAGTTAGCTCAGTTGTTGCACACCACTGCCGCAAAATTATATAATATGCTTTATAGAATAAGTTGTACTTTTTTTATAATAATAATTTCTTCTTTTTATACTATTTCATCTGGCATTATTGTATGATGTAAAATATTTAGTTGTTTGTACACACGCTGCAAATTTAAGATTGTAATCAGTAATTTAAAAATATATAAGCTATATTGAATCTCTATAATATTATACAGATACTTGGCAGCCACACAATGACATAATTGTGTACTGTAATGAGTAGTTATGCCACAATATATAACTTCTATTCATACTACTTGTGGTTGACTTCTCCCACATGAAGCTAACTTATTCATGCTACCCTAGACTTGTTCATGTAACCACCCTAATGCATTTTCATTCATTCACCATAATTCTATTCATGCAATTACATTCACACATAACCTGACTTATTCAACCCATACCTATGCACACACGTTCATCCACGCTATTTCCCACCTCACCTTTTGGCAGCTATATTTTTTGATGAAAAGCTGAGCTGGTGTATACCTAGCTATAGATTATACTAAATAGTTACTCACACTCAGTAGAGAACGCCCAATAAACTATCATTTTCAACTCTCCCCCATAGTTTGGCTACGCAAGGTCAATGAGGTTACGCGAGCTTTGTTTTTGTGTTTGGGAAGACTTAGTACAGAGCGCGGTTGGATATAAGTAGCTGCGATAGCGATGAGCTGCTGACTTCGGAGGAAGGGTAGAAGTTAGGGAGAGGGGGAAAGCATTTAACTGTGCAACAAGTAGCAGTAAGTTACCAAGATGTGGCTTAGTATAGAGTGGCTATATTATTTATTTGGTCTAGAATTGTATGAAGAAGAAATAGTGCAACATAGAGCATGCCAGAACACTGGATAACACTGGATCAGTGAAGATTTTTCAAGGTACCTTTGACGCCCTGGCAGAATTTTCAACAGGAATAGGCGAATGAAATGGTTAGGTGAACTGATATTTAGTAATGCAATTTAAGTTGTTTGTTGTTGTTGTTTTTTTTGTTTTTTGTTTTGCGCAAGAAGGGGCAGGGTGGTGTGATCCAGGGCTCGGCTAGAGTAGTTTGTATTACAGAGATAAATGGAATAGTCGGGTCATCAAACTATTTTCCCCTCAAAACAACAATAATCTGTCATCTTTTAAAGTATTTGCAACCATAACTATGGTACAAAATAGTTGAACCACGGCGGCAACTTTTGGAATTATTGCTAGGTCGCCCTCTCCCTAGGGCTTCCTCCTCAGGATCAGGTTGATTATCAGCGATAATTCCTCAAACGCATGGTTTATATCATGTATATAATAACTAAACCATTGGTGTGGAGAATTATCACTCCAGCCTGGAGAGGGTGTTTATCTAGTGATAATTCTGAATTGCCGTGGTGTAGCTATTTCATTCCACGGATACCATTTCATACTGTGTAAATGACCAAATAATAGCATATTTTGATGGGAAAATTTGTCCAACATTAACAGTTGCTAGCAAGTACCCCACCACACAGTGGCACTTGATGTATTACAAAGTAAGAATGCAGTAGCATACGTTGTTGTTTTTTTATTCATTGTTATCATTCTCTAGCACTTTCCCTCTCTTGCTCTCTTTTTTCCTGAACTATTTCAGCTTTTCTTATCTCCCTCCTTCCTTCTTCAGCTCTTCTTCTTGAGTCATGGAGTCTCTTCTCCTCCTTTGTCTATCTCTCCTGCTTCTGAATCTCTCAGTCCTCTATCATGATTGTGGACTTACACTTTGCGAAACTTTTGCTTTATTATAGGAATTTTTTCTCTTTTTAATAGCCAAAATTTTTAATTATAACTTAACCCGACGTTTTGACCTCAGTTGACCCCTGAAGAGGACTTCAGTAAGAAGTCAAAACGTCAGGTTAAATTATAATTAAAAAATTTGGCTGTTAAAAAGAGAAAAATTTCCTATTCTCTATCATTCTTTCGCCTTCCTTTTTGAAACCTATGCCGCCTTCCCTCACCAATTCCACACGCTTTTAGTTAATGCAATTAATCGCCTTCTACTGAATGTTATTTAGGGTATTGATCTATGGATTAAAATTAAAAATTTTGAGAATTTAATGTCATTAAATCCAAAAATATAGCTGAGTCATCTCACTTACTATTATAGCTAGTGCTCTAGCACTACCAGTAATAATACTAGTGATGTACTTGAGCATAAATGGCGAGTGAGCCTAAAACTACACTACTGTTAAGAGATTGATTTAAATTCTAACACTCAAGCTACTAAAATAAAAGTTTGAGTTTTAAATTACGTGTATACGGTAAAGGGGTTTCAATCCCGTAGTAACCACTTGCCGCAACTATTTGAATTAAACCCCAAAAAACAAGTCTTGTTACTTAAACGTTTTCTTTGTTATATTCTTTAGTTAAGTAGTAGCTCTAACACACAATACTTACTGGGCATCCTACACAAGACTTATCTTCGTGGTTAGCCTAATGGCCAATGCATTTTCAATTAAATACTATTGCGTAGGCTTCCTGCAAAAGAATTCAAAACAGTGAACAATTCCATTTCTAGGATGATACGGGTAATGATTGATAAACCAGAGGATTCCGTTTAGTGAAGTTTGGGAGGGACTGGCAACCGAACTGACACAAAAAAGCCAGGGTCAAAGTACAAAATGACATTATGTACATCCAAACATATATAAACAAATATCCCCAATTTTCAATTGTGTTACTCCTCATAGTGTCTTGCTCACTTCTCTCACTCACCAATTATACAACCAGCGTTGTCCCTAGCAGCTGTTTATTGAAACACCACTAGGTGTGCATACATGTGTGTGTATGTGTGTGTGTATGTGCATATGTGAGCGAAGTTTCCCATACACGCCTCAATGTTTGTATTGTTTCAATTGCGACACAAGGCTCTCTGTAAATGTATTGTGTTGTGTTGTAGACCAAAGCCAAGCTCATTCCACTTGTCAATATTTTTTAGTTACCATTTCACTGTCATTCAACAACCACAACTATGACAACAGCAACTGTACTGGACAGAGTTGGGTCAGTCCACTATATACTGTAGCTCCAGTCTAAGGGGGTGTTTGTGTGAAGATAATGTGTGAATGAAGTGTGAATGCATGTTTGTCTAGTCATGTGTGAAGTATTATTCAATTGTTTACTGTTTGTGTCATCTGGCCTATGTTTGCCCCTTGCTTGCTTGTTCCTTAAAATTCTTGCTGAAATGCCTTTAAAAAAAAAATCATACATTTTCATGTTACCCAACTGGTCGTCATAAATTGACAAGGAAAGGGTTACACTATCATTCAGTAGAGGCAATTAATCCTTTCACCGGCAGATTTATGACGACCAATGTAGTATGTAATTTGATAATTTCATGATTTTTTTAAATTCTTTTCCTGTAAATACAATGAACTAGATAAGAATTTTTAAAGCAAGTTAACACATTAAACTATTTTCTAGTATCCAAAAAAAAAAAAGCTAAAAAGTCGGACTTATTTTTTACTGACGTTCAATCTTAAATGCAATTACAGACAGTCATGACGCTGCTACAGAGTTCAAACACAGTGCATGGCTTGTTCACTTTCTAGCTACTGAATTCTGAGCTTCAGAGCCTCTTACCATAAAAAAAATTAGGCAGACTGACGCTCAAATGTAAGCATTCCGGCAGCCATAATTAAAAAAAAAAATTCTAAAAAAAACAACAAAATAATATTTTAAATGTTTTTTATTACAGGAAGTGCTACATCACAGCAACGTAAAAGCAAATAAAATTAGAAGATTACATTGGATAATCGATTATTTAAAAATCAGAGAAGTACCAACTGAACAATCGGCACCTATTCCAAGTATACTCATAATGACATAATTATATAGCATTCTTTGACAGTAATGCTGCTTATTAAATAAATTAAATGGATATGGTAAAAAAATTAATAAAAAGTCTAAAAAGTTCTGAAGAGTTCAATGATTCCACTATCCAGGGCCACGCTTGATGTGCCATCTGTCACCATCCCGAGCTACTCTGGTTGTCCTCATCAAAGCCCCACTCTTACTTTTCACCTTCTGCCAATTGGTTTCTGAGGGACAATTAAAAAAAAAATTATAAAAAAGTGGCTGCAAACAATACCCATTAAAAAATAAACCTGGTAAACAATAACACATTAAAAAATTAAAAATGTTTCTTTCTGTAAATTACACCTGCATGAGGCAAATAACATGAGATAACTTTAAAAAGAAGTGTCAATCTACAAACAAAGAAACTCCACCATCACAATCATCCCACACACAACTTCAATTCTGACAAATCATAGCTACGGGTCTAATCACCACGACAAACAAACAGCAACAACAACAACAAAAACAAAAACAAAACAACAACAACAACAACAACAACAACCAAGAAAAAAAAAGTCATATAGAGTAAGCCGCCTATAACCGGTACCTTTTATCAACCATCCTGGTCCTATCGACCAGCATAGTTTCCAGACATCATGGAAAATTTTTATTATCAACTGGTGTAGTGTGCATTCACAAAACACCCACAAGAGTAATACGGAGCTATGTAATACTTGTCATTATTTTTTGTTTGTTTGTTTTTGGCTAGGAAGGAGTGGCTACACTGTGCTTGTGACTTGTGGGGACAAAAACGCTGCCAGGAATCTTTTTGGATGATGAAAGTCAAAAGCGTATTAGCCCACACAATTACGATAATTTTTTTTTCATATTATAGTAATGTGATAATACCTCAAAATTGCAAATATGGTTACAGTCAGACCTCGTTCAATGGAACTTCCGAAAAACAGACAACCACGATACAGCGGACAAACACAAAACTACGGATGGATTTCCTATTGAAATTGTATATTAGGAGCTTCCGAGATGCGGACCTTCCGAGTTCCGGACAACGGACAGAACAGAATTCCCACTATTGCCACACCATACAAAAAGTGCTTCACTTAATGGACATTCATTGACACATATCAAAATTTACTACAGTTCAGACAATTTTAATGAATCAACAAGTTCCATCTCGGGTCCACAGAGGCGATAGATGAAGTGTATTTCTAACCCACAGCCCTGTCACGCGTAGCCAGACTTTTACCAATCGCTAAAGCGGGAAAGGGGTGGACCTAGGGCAAGTTGTGCTTGCACAAAGTACTCGGTGTGCATAATATAAGTGTGATATTTTAGCGACCCCTTGCTCTAACTTCCCGAATGAAATTCAGTTTAACCTCCTCCGTCAAATAGCTCCATAAATGACTGAGATAGGGAATCCAGCTTTTTTAATGAACAGGAGGAGAAGATGATAATGATGGCGACAACCCATTCATTTTCTCCTTCACTAAAGTTGAAGAGCTTCAAAGAAGCAATTGGAAAATGTAAACTCATATTTGGAGTCATGGCCACATAAAAGAAGTCAGAGAGTAAGGACCAACTATAAACAGTATTGTGAACTAAAAATTTTCATTGTTAAAACAGACTAATTGATGTGATTTTTTTTTGTTAAAAAAAGCCAGTATACTATGTCCTATTATTTTATGTATTTATTTTTCACTCAATTCATATAATCTAATACACTTTGTACAATCAAATCTTAGATAAACAGGCAAGAGTGATGGTTTCCGAGAAGGGACAGCTTCTCAGCAATGGACAAAACTGGTGTTTCCATTTTGTCCTTTATTCGGAAGTTCGACTATATGATCATAGTTCTGAATCCATACCAATTCTTTTGTAGTGGTCGATAATAAAGCAATACAATTTGAAGTAAAAGTATTGGTCATCAATAACAGAATTCGAGGGAGTCCACTACATATCTCAGGGATTTATCTGCAAAGAGTTCTGCCACTCAAATGAAAGTTCAAACTCTTCAGGACTTACTTAGGTGACAACTCTGCCGTGAGAAAGAAGATATATTGTGTGTGAGTGTAAAAGTTCTGGTCGATTATTGGCGGCCTACGATAAGTCACAGTTATAATAAGTTTACCTACGACCGATAATGATTTCATCAAAATGTATATTGCGTCTATTATAAATCACTACGAAGTTTTTAGTATTAAAAATTGGGAACTACTTCTCTCTATGATCACTATATCATGTGGAGTTATGGCCAGTGATCTTAGCTAACTGTACTGCAAGATGGGCATTATTTGGAATACATAATCACATCAATCCTAAAACGTATCCTAGATAGTCCCAAACAAACACATTCACACATGACAGAACCACATTACGAATTTGTATTAGCATGGCTTCAATCATTAGACAAAAACAACAATAACAACAACAATTTTATTAATTAAAACAGCAACAACAAAACAACAACAACAAAGACATCAGTTTCATCAATTGGTACATACTTCATGTGCTGTAGCCTCACTCAGACAATTTGATTATTTGAAACTAAATAGACTGAGAGTTATTCAATGAAACAGTGTGCTGCATACTAAGTATTGAAACTATACATTGAAAACTGATTCTTATCACAATGCTTTTCAACTTCATGCTGCCACGAGACCTCCTCAGGGGGTCTAAGGTGGAAGTTTTTGTGGTGACTTAAAAAAACAACATAAAACGACAACATAACTGGTAACATTGCTTGGTGACTTGCATGCAGCATAGACAACCAGAACTCTGTAGGTCTCTTTAACTTAAGGTTATCTAGTAGCATCTTTTTATCATAATACATTAAACAGTGATCATACACTAACAATCATATTAAAAAACGCCTCCGAGAGTTAAACCTCCGTCATTCGGAAGAAATTAGGCAAAAAGTCTAAAGTATAGTTAAGTAAAAGAGAGAGTAAGAACTGCTGTTATAATTAGAGAGTCATGGAAGAGTTCCTGGATAGAGCTCGACTATTGTTAATAACACTTTATGTTAATGTAGTGACAATGCAGTCTGAATTGTACGGAATGCAATAGTAACTGAAGCACCAAAGGTGAGAACCCTCAGCTCCACTATACTAGTTATAATCATTATTCAGACCAATGAGGTATCAATAAAGCTGTGCAATAAAAAAGGTAGATGTAAATGCTGTCTCTTAAGAGAACCTAAACAGGTAAGGGACACACCCTGATAATTTCAAACTTCAATTCGAGTATTCGGTTGAGTTGGCGCACAAATGTGGCAAAAGAGGAATGCACTTGGCGAAACCGGAAACCAATTAAGGTCACATGACAGTAGTAGCTCAAACGCTCGAAAACGTCGACGCCCACAGTAAAAACGGGGCGGGTCTAAGGTGCGCATTATTACCATAAGTTTACTTGTTGAAATGAAAAAGAAGCTGTGACAGTTTCTTCCGCGGCTGTATACAATATATGCTCGGTTATAACTAATCACTATCGTTTATACGAGCTTCTGGTTGTGCACTAAAACTGGCTGACGGTTGCAGAAGGTGATCCGGAGCTACTAATGTAGCACAAATCTTCGAGGAAAAGAACTGCAGGATTGCGGCTGAAAGCCTCCTCAAGTAAGTCTGATTGTTGTGTGCTTAGCATGTATTTAAACTCTATTCTTACTTTCTTTGACAAACTTCTGAAGTACTCAACAGTAATGTGAAGAATCCAGTACATCACCTACACCTTTAGCTGTGGCCACACACATTCCAGTATTACTTTGTCCTTCACACTGAACCATTCATATCATTTTATTCATGATTTTACTATATTTTCTATCTACTTGTTAAAATTTTCAATTTTTTTTTGTGGTAGCTACAAGCAGCAGTTGAATTTGGAGGGTGGTAAATAGCATCCCCATAACCATAGAGAACTGTACCTATATAGATATGAGGAGTAATTGACAGCTAAAGCATAAATAGTGGCATGTAGAGTCTATGATGAATATATATCTTATTATCTTGGTCAGCAAACAGTAAATTGGCTGAGTTTTTATAAATAAATAGGCCCTATTCAACTGGTAAGAAAATCTGAGTGGACAAACAACTCATGTTACAAACGTACCTCATGTTAGCCTTGAATAGCAACAAAGTCCTGAGCCTAAAATGAACCAGATGTCAAGCAGAAGGGTAGAAACGAAGTCACCAAACTACGACTGCTTTTTGTTTACATGTCTCTGAGGTACTGCGCATGTGGTTGGCCCAGTTTGAGCGCGTGACTAAATCCCGCCGCGTGTAGCACGGGAAACATGTGGTTTTATTTATTCCCATAGACTTTTCTATTAGGGAATTTCTGGACCGATTCGGCATGAACTTTTGAATGGTACAAACCCCGGAAGCATAGCTACTTCCGTTCAAAAAATATTAACGGGTTTTTACCCCGCCAACTCAACTTGGATATACTATAATGAAATGCAATGGAGGACTAAGGGTGCGAACCCTCATGAGTTTACTACACACTAGCTAGCTATTACCAAAACCAATAATAAATTTATTTGGAGTAGTATGAATATGAATATGCCAATATGTATGTTCACGTATGTCGATATAAAGCTTGAGTAAGTCGAGCAACTCGTGCAATGAAACTGTAGACGTTAATGTTTTCTTCATGAGAGTAGCTTACCAGCGACACTCACCTCACCAGTAGTTTCAATGGGAGACTCCAAGCACTCCAGTAGGCAAACAGCTGAGAAAATTTTAATGCAAAACTACCATGGGCAGCAAAGAAATTATTTGTCCACATGAGTACGGCATGACTATAGGGGACATTACCAACAATCACTTACGCTTGAATACAGCCTATAAATAACCAGATTGTTCAGAAAAAATAAGAAATTCTGGCACATTAAGTGACAGAATAACTGACTGACAGACAAATCAAGTACTGCAACCCTCTCGCGCATGCGCACTGAGGGTTAATTATTAGCTCACGTGATTACAATGTGACAAAAAATGGGAGTTACCCACTAATGCTAGTACACGCGTTAAAAAAAAAAAAAAGCCCAAATTTAAAAGTAACACAATAAAAGGTCTAAAATCTTTGTTCTGAGTAAGTTCCTACCTAAATTAACGGTTAATTGTCAGTATCTCTAAAATCACAGCGTGACAGACATACAAACACACAAACTGACAGGACAACAACTAGAACCCTGTCATGCATGCACGGAAAGTTTAATAAATATAGTGAATCAATGGCTGACTGCACTCATTTACAGTTCTTCTAAAATGAAATTCAGAGCCGTTCATGGGACCTACTGTAACACTTGTATAGAACAATACATATCTATCTACTATAATATGATGTATAAATGATAGACAATATACCTTCTTTCAAGCTCACACTCTACTTCTTCTTGATTAAGTTCCATCTCTCCCAAGCCAATACTGGAAATTTGAAGCACTCCTAAATAGGTAAAACATGAATAAATAAATAAATAATTAAATAAATAAATAATTAACTAAATAAATACATAAATAAATAAATAAATAAAATAATTGTATAACATCCTCCAATATATTTTCTTCTGTTGGTATTGTATGTGTGTCTGTGCATATATGAGTCTCTCTGTGTGTGCATGTGTGTGTATGTGTGTGTGTGTGTCGACAGCATAGCCAATGCTCTCTGTAAATATATTGTGTGTGTTGAAGACCAAAGCTAAAGCTAAATATTCCATTTGTCAATACTAGCTAGTCATTTCACCATCACTCCACATTTATACTTAGCTAGCCTCCACAATTCTTCTGTATTTGTACATGCGTATTATATCACTTTCACATATCACCTTGTTACTGCGTTATATCATTTCTAACTCCTCATTGTTACACATACATCAGTATCTGTACTTATCAAACCACAGCTAATGTAGTACTAATGATGTGCTTCTGCACAACGGCAAGCGAGTTGGTCCGACTGAAACATAAAATGAAATGCCAGCCACTTATAATATATATTTGCTAGTTATTTTAGTTTATTTGTGCTATATTCTTGCAACACACACACACACACACACACACACATGTTCACGGGATATACGTACCAGCACAAGACTTGCATTGTATTCTCTTCACGACTTGACTATTGGACAAAGGATTTTCAAGGGGTAAAAATCAAGATTTCGGGTAAGCATTGGTAAACCAATGGATTATGTTTAAGCAAGCCACCTTTCCAAAGTACGCTAGTTGAAAATGCTTTATTGTACCAGAACTCCAGTGGATAAATAATTATAATGTATTCTTGACTATTACACAATGGATTTTCAAGCTAGAACAAATCTGGTACGTAAGATGTATAACTGTGACAAACAGCGCATTACCAAGATAACTTACCACAGCCACATATAGAATAGAATGAACTCTACTTCTTTCCTCTTCTGTCTCTGTAGCTCTTTGCCATGTTTCTTCCTGGCATTATTTTATAGTTTTTTCTCTGAATTTCTTGCACCCGCGCTATTGTTAATGTTCTCTGGGGGTGGATACGCATGAACTTCGCCATATATATATACCAAAGTCTCAATTGAGACTCATTAGTGAGGGTCTCACTTTGCTCGTCCAATGCTAGTTAGTGGGAATCCAAAATGGGGAACCAAATTCAATATGGATGTCGGAGACAACCGAGAGCCCAGTCTCTATGACCTGACTCGTTAGAGGTTGACCGTGCATGAGTATTTCTCTTTTCATGTTCAGTAGTTATACAGGCGGTGTGATCTGTGCTATGCCACATACAGTAGGAGACAAAATAAAGTTCCGAATTCAACAATAAAAAAAACGGGGGGGGGGGGGGGGGGGGGGAGGGGGGGGGAAGGGGGGAACTGTCGCTGTTTGGTAAAAAAAAGCCGTTTCGTTCGACCGGCGTTACCATTTAAACCTTTTTCGTCCACCCCACGCCTCGCTCAAAGAAATTATAAAAAATTGTTATCCAATAAAACGTTCCGATTTTTTGTTTACAGGCTCCTGAGGCGGAGCTTTTCAGGTAAAAAAAATTTCAAGCCGTCCTATTCTAAGTTGTCTCGTGGAGAATAGTTAGCTCGACTACCTCACAGTATTGATGTTTTCTCGATGTTAGGGCCTTCTCAGGCTTAGATTTTTTACTACTGAAAGTTCATTAGTAGCTAACAGAAGACCTACGAAGTGTGGACCTCGTTATATGTAGCGCTGTGCACTACAACATTTGTCAGTTCACTCTATAATTCTCATTATACAATACATTTTTTTACCCTCGCTGCTGTAATTGTTAATGTTGGACAAATTTTCCCATCAAAATATGCTACCATTTGGTCGTTAACACAGTATGAAATGGTAACCGTGGAATGAAATAGTTACACCACGGCAATTCAGAATTATCACTAGATTAACACCCTCACCGGGCTGGAGCAATAATTCTCCACACCAATGGTTTAATTATTATATACATGATATAAACCATGCGTTTGAGGAATTATCGCTGATAATCAACCTGATCCTGAGGAGGAAGCCCTAGGGAGAGGGCGACTATCTAGCAATAATTCCAAAAGTTGCCGCCGTGGTTCAACTATTTTGTACCATAGTTATGGTTGCAAATACTTTAAATGATGACAGATTATTGTTGTTTTGAGGGGAAAATAGTTTGATGACCCGACTATTCCATTAATCTCTGTAATACAAACTACTCTAGCGGAGCCCTGGATAACACCACCCTGCCCCTTCTTGCGCAAAACAAAAAACAAAAAACAACAACAACAACAAACAACTTAAATTGCATTACTAAATATCAGTTCACCTAACCATTTCATTCGCCTATTCCTGTTGAAAATTCTGCCAGGGCGTCAAAGGTACCTTGAAAAATCTTCACTGATCCAGTGCTTCTGGCATGCTCTATGTTGTATTAAGCCAGTATCATCAGCAGCTTCTTCCAACACATGCATACGCTTCACTGAAACACCCACCACCCATCCACCTTTGAACAGAGCATTTAAACGGGGAGCCTGAGCAGCACTAAATGCTTTCCCCCTCTCCCTAAATTCTACCCTTTTCCTCCGAAGTCGGCAGCTCATCGCTATCGCAGCTAAGTCTTCCCAAAGCAAAAGTAGCTCACTGCGTGGGTGGAAAAACCGTAGGTCGGAGGGAGGTGTGTGTATGGTAAAGTATCGCCAGAGAGATGTAGTGAAATGGAAGATTCTTTGTCTTCAGCTGGTGAGGGTTCCACTGCGACATTAGCTGAATGTCCAGTCTGTCACACACAAGTTCCAATCGGTTCCATTAACAGCCACATAGATTGTTGTCTTCGAGAAGATACCTCAGATATTAGAGGGGAAAGAAAAAGGCAATCTTCCCTTGCATCATTTGTATCGAGCAAAGCTAAAATTCGGAAAGAAGAACTTTCTCATAAAGATGTGAAAGATTTGTAGGTTTATTTGCACATTGAAAAAGGTGTGGTGTGGCTTATTTGGTTATGTGTTGTCGGACTTCCTTTCTCTATTTATGGTAGTGATCACAGAGTTAGTGGAACATTGTTTCCCCTTTTCATATGTTCAGTCATTTAGCATGTACTTCAGTACATCATTGACTTTCAATGATAACTTGGATTTACACTTAGTGTACAGTTTTACTCTTGCCATGCACACCATATGCTATGACATAATTGGATATTCTTGAGCATTAAGTCATTAACTATATACTATATATGTTCGAAACACCAAGCCTCTAATTGTGCCGATGATTTTATAACATGATAGACTTATTTATTTTTAGATCAGAATCAACTTTTTCTGTTCCGTTAGCCGAGCAAGTTCGGCCAGCAACAATTGAAGAATTTGTTGGTCAAAGTGATATAGTTGGAGCATCTTCTGGACTTTATGCAGTATTGCAATCTGGCAATGTACCTTCTATGATATTTTGGGGCCCTCCAGGCTGTGGCAAGGTATACAGTGACAAAAACACTTAATTAAGTTGTTTTGAAAGTTAAATTAACGCAAAACGACAAAAACAAGAGTTATGAAAGTCGAATTAATATTGCAGTCATAAGATTAATTTTATGTTATTTATGCCTGATTTGAAAGTAAAATGTGGATTGCATACTTTCAGCAAGCATGTAATACTTAAATTTATGTTATATTTTAGACCACCTTGGCGAGGATAATCTCTAATAAGGCACGAGCCAGTGGTCAATATAGATTTGTTCAGCTTTCCGCTACAACATCTGGGATTAAAGATGTTAAAGAAGCCATACAGGTGGCAAAAAATAAGAAATCACTCATTAATAAAAAGACAATTTTGTTTGTGGATGAAATTCACCGATTTAATAAGTTGCAGCAGGTACGTTTTTAGCTACCTGTATACTTATTATATTATTGAGTACATGAAGGTTCTGTTTTTAGGACACTTTCTTGCCTCATGTTGAAGATGGAACCATCACACTTCTTGGAGCTACTACAGAGAATCCATCCTTTCAAGTGAATTCTGCATTACTCAGTCGATGTAAAGTCATCATTTTGAACAAACTTAAAACTGAAGAAATCCAAATTCTCTTAAACCGAGCCCTTGATAAACTTGGTATAGAGATACTGAAAGATGTATTATCACAGGACTTTGAAAAGGTTTGTATTCACCAAGATGCTGTTACTATTTTAGCTGAATTGTGCGATGGTGACGGAAGAAGTGCCTTGAATGGCTTGCAATTGGCTGTTCAAACCAAAAGAATATTGACTAAGGAAACAAAGCAGGGCAGTAGTGAAATACACAGATCACTGTGTATATCGATAGATGATATCAAGGAATGTTTGCAGAAAACACATCTTTTGTATGACAGAGCTGGAGATGAACATTATCATAGTATCTCAGCACTTCACAAGTCCATAAGAGGTGGGGATGACAATGCCTCCCTCTACTGGCTTTCTCGTATGCTGTGTGGTGGAGAAGATCCTCGTTATGTCGCCAGACGGCTTATTCGTTGTGCTAGTGAAGATATAGGTAATGTTAAGAAAGTTTGTACTAAAATAAGAGGAGGCTTATGTTGTTTTTGAAATCCCACTACATTTTTACATGTTGATTTGTTACCTTAAATTTGTCACTTTGCTGTCAATTACACAGTATTAATTATTGTATTTTGTTTGTCAGGGTTGGCAGATCCTCTTGCTTTGACTCAAGCCATTTCAGCATTCAATGCTTGCCAATTCATCGGTATGCCGGAATGTGAGGTATTTAACAACACCATATGGCAGTGTTTCAATATAATTGATGCTCCACAATGGGTCTTTTATGTTATGCTTTATCAGAACTTGAAATTAGTAAGAAGTATTGAATAAATCGTATTAATGACTAGTATATTGACACAGCTATATAAGTAAAAACATTTATCTCGATTAATTTCATATTTTAATAGGTAGTTTTGGACAATGAATCTTATGCTTTACTTCAGGCATATTCTCTTGTGTAGGTCATTCTTGCTCAAGCAGTGTTATACATGTCAAGGGCACCCAAATCTGTGGAGGTGTATGAAGCTTATAAAAGAGCCAAAGATTCTGTTATGAACCACAAGGGGCCTCTTCCCTCAGTTCCTCTTCATTTACGAAGTGCCCCAACCAAGTTAATGAAAGACTTGGGTTTTGGGAAAGGATACAAATACCAGCCAGATTATTCAGAGCCAGTTAAACAGACATACTTACCTGATGAGCTGCAAGACATTAATTTTTTTGACTGAGTGGAAGTATACATTAATTAATTACACAGCTTCTGTTCTTGTTAGGTTTTGTTTTTGTTTTTTCCCCGGCATTCTATGTAAGTTAACAGAGATTTGTGCTAATTTTAAAAATTATATGAAGCCAAGGTACCGATGGTTGTGTCCAATCGAATAAGTAAATATTCTTTAGTCAAAACTACTACTAAAAATGATCAATTTTCTATTAGAAATGTTTTAGTAGGCTCATATATGTGTGATTAAAGTCTTGTTGGTTAAGACATCTAACACAAGTCGAACAATACTGCTTCTCCTTTCTCCTTCCTAAAGTAATTAGCTATTACATTTAGCTACTGATTATGCAATAGTATACAGCAATAAGGAACAGCCATTTTCTTGAAATTTGAAAGTTGTATGAAATTTTCCCCTTACTATCTAGCTGGCTACTACATATGATGAAGGTTAGCTCACAGTGTTCTACAATTAGCTCCATGTGTATTTTTTTGTGTTACTATAATTTTGTATTAATTAAATAGCTCCCACTTTAGTCTCAGACTTAAGTATTAAACTATGATAACAAAGCTAAATCAAACAAAACCCCACAATATTTTATGTTTATATTATTGGCGAGCAGCGTAGCGAGCGAGACACTTACAGGGGTAACACAATTGAAAATCGGGGATGTTTGTTTGTTTATATGTTTGTACGTACGTATGTCATTTTATACTTTGACCTTCTCATATTTTTGTGTTAGCTCGTTGTTCGACCCTGTCCCAAACTTCACTAAACGGAATCCTCCGGTTTAGCGATCACTACCCGTAATCTGTCAGTATTTGCTTGAAAATTCTTTGTCCACTAGAGTAAGTACGAAGCTAAGCCTTGTGTAGGTATGTTCAGTTGTGTGAAAGTATTGTGCCTTTCACAAAGAAAACGTGAAATAATGCTACTTGTTTTTGTTGCTTTTTTTCCTCCAATTCTAACTGTAGCAGGGACTAACTATGGCATTGAATCCCCTTTACCTTATACACGTAATTTAAACTTGACTTTTTCTTAGTAGCTTGAGTGTTGAATTTAAAATCAATCGTTTAACAATAGTGTAGTTTTAGGCTCGCTCCCCATTTGTGCTCAAGCACATCACTAGTTATTAGTTGAGTAGTAACTAATCATCTTTGCTATTCCTTGGCCATTACATAAACTTTAATTACTTGTATCATATCTGCAACACAACTTACGATGTTGCATATGGTGTCCTTAAGAGCTTCTTCTTTGACCATCCAAGACATATTTGGTAATAGCTTGAGTTAGTACAATAACTATTATTCTTGTGGAGTACTCTGAATTACCAAATATGAAGGCTTATTTTTGTACTACCAAATTGCTTCGGTGAAATATGTCTATAGCTATCTACTAATACATTCTTGCTTTACTTAAATTGAGCATTACAGTAATTAATTGACAGGTATACGAGGTTAGTGATGAGATCATTAAGGACAAGCTAAAGTAAAAAAAAGAAAAGAAAGAGTTTGTTACTGAATATATAACTCAACTTGCACTAATGGTGTCTGTTCACTTGAACTTCCTTCATCTTGACAGACTCTCAATTCAATTTCTTCATCTTTATGCTGAGATAACTGTCTGTAGAACCACATTTCATCTTTACTACATTGCTGCCCATTCCATAGAGTTACATTACAGAATCTGGTACAGTGTGGGTACTCTACACCATCACAGAAGTAATTGTTGCCAATGAAAAGAGGTGCAAAATGACTGCAGTTATCCCTGCAGTGCCCACTGGCAAAAGTCCAGATATGTTCCTTGGGGTTTCCTCTTGTAAGACTAACTCCATCGACATAGTTTGTGTCTATTGTTTGACGAGCGAGGTCTTCCTTGAAAAAACTGTCTGGAGATCCAAATTGATACCCCAGAATTCTTCCACATACCCGAGAATGTGTCAATCTCTCCGTGTTGTAGAATATTGAGACACACAAATTTTCTGATGGTGTGGGCAATGCGCAAACACGTGTATTGTTTAGAAAAACAGTCTCAGTCAGTTCTTTAGGGCACATCATGCTTTCATCCACCATGTTTAAATCAGCCACTCTCATCCATCCTCCATCCCTTCCTCCACATACTGTTTCCATGTTACAAAACACTCTAAACGTCACACCACTATTTGACCTTACCCAGTAGTATCCTGAAGGAGAAGAAGCTGCAGCTTCATGGATTGAGGCACAGGATTCTGCCGGCAGTAAGGGATGAGTGCCAGTAGTTTGTAAACTGGTCAGCAATTCCATTGCTTGAGAGTAATTGTTTCTGAGCAAGTTCAGCTCCATTTGAAGTGAAGTAATTCTACTATCAGTGGAGGCAAACTTTAAATAGAGACTAACACTCAATGCTGTGATTGAGATTACACACAATATTGGAATTATAATGGAGAGAGAAATTTTACAATTTCGGTTCTTCGGGTGGTGGGTAGATTCAATATTTTTTTCGCAGTTCTCCATTGGTTTGCTGTAACAAACGTTTGTCATCATCAAAGTTGATGATCCTGGAATAGATATGTAACTAGGACCCAGGTCATCAGTATCGTATATAGTAGGAGGCGACATAACACCGCTTGCCATGTTGTCTTTCTTCCCTGTGAGGCGACCGGACCGTAATCGTGTGCTCGGTGAGGTTTTCTTTAGCCTAGTTTGACTTTTGCTCAGTGCTTGTGATGCATGCACGTGCCTCTGCGCGATTATACGGTAACCGGCGCGAGCTCTAGCGAAGCAAACAATTACTCTGGGTGAAAATTGACAATCCTCTCTATGCGCACGCGTGTTTTTTTGTTGTTTTTTCCCTCCCAGAATACTGCTTTTCAGGCATTCCCTCAGCTTCTTCTGACCTTAAAAATGTACTGATGTATATATATATATATATAATATATATATATATTATATATTATTTTTTTTACAAAAATTTGTTCGTTTTTCTTCGAAGTCTATCAAGAAATTACGGCGAGTGGTTACTATGGCAATGGAGACCCTTTACCGCACTAATTGTAATAATTCGGCCGGGTTCGAGAGCTTTTTGTCAGGAGCTACCGGTACTTCCTCCGTGTAGTAAACGATAACCTTCACTTGAAAGTTTGAGGTAAGAATGTACTTGTATCTAAAATTAATTGTTGAGGGCTACTACATTTATACGTGTATATTATATAGAATTTTTTTTTACCTCGACGGTATTATAGTTTGTACGTAATGGTATATTAATGTAGTTTGAGGCTATACATGTAGTTACCAATAACATCATAACTATCACAATAATCCATTACTCTTACTGGACATAGAGCTCAATTTCTACAAGAGGAGTTTGTTCAGAAAATGCTCCTTCATCTTGGCAGAGCCTTAATTCTACCAGGTCTCCTTTAACCTGTGGTAACTGGTTGTAGAACCATTTAGAGTTGGGATCACATTGCTTCCCATTCCATAGTTGTACGTTGCAAAAATCAGTGCAATTCGGATACTTCAATCCATCACAGAAGAATTGGTTAATGGGAACGAAATCAGGTCTGAAATGAATGCAAGATTGTGGGCAGTCACCTCCTGCAAAAGTCCAAATATGTTCTCTCGGAGTTCCTCTTGTTAGACTGATTCCATCAACATAGTTGGAATCTATTGTGATAGGAGTCATTGTATTGAACTTGAAGAAAGCATCAGGAGATCGATACTGATAACCTAAAATTCTGCCGCAAACCCTTGAAAATTCGATTCCCATTGTATTGTAGAAGACAGACACACAAGAGCTTTGCATAGTTTCAGGTAGAACACATGTGCGCTTGTCACCAAGGTAAGTGCGACCTTCTAGGCCAGGTGGGCATCTCGCATTGGGATCAGTTATATTGAGGTATGCCACTCTTGCCCATCCACCAATAATTCCACCACATTCTCTTTGCATGTCACAATAGATTCTTGTTGCACTTCCATTTACTGTTCTGACCCAATAAAATCCAGTAGGGAAGGATGGACTCTCTTCATGAACAGATTCGCATGAGTCAGCAGGCAAAGCTGGAGTTGCACCTATTGCTTGAAAACTATCCAGTGCTTCCATGGTTCTATCAAGCTTCATTTGAAGTGCAGCTATTTCAGCATCTAGTTGGGAAAATTTTCCATATAATCCACCAAAGGCTCCAGCCATAATGGAAAGTAGTAGTAAAATTGTGAGGACTACTCCAGTTATTTTGCAGTAGTACTTTCGAGGATTCTTTTGGTGAAGACTTTCTGGATGCTGATTCTTAGCACTTTTGTCAGATTGGGCCTCATAACATACATTCTGAAACATCTTCTCTGATGGTTTATAATGGCGACTATTTACTGCTTGAATGTTTCCACTCATTTTTCCCTCCTAGTGATTCAATCCTTGTGCCATACACTCAGCACATATATACTAACTATGTCATATATGGCAAACAAGTACTACACATGCCCTCATATGGTACAAATCATATCAGTCTGTTGACAATACTGAGTGTCACTTGACTTTAGTTAAACTATTGAGGAACCCCAAAAAAGACAATAATTGTATCAGTCCTCATATATTATTGCTGGAGACAGGACCTTCTACTCAGGTGTTATTAGGAACATTTTGTCTCACTATTGAGAGATCTATCCATATAGCTAGGCCTCAATAAATTCTTCAAAATTTCTACATTGCTTTGACTTCATTTAATTCATGAACATTTTATGTCCCAATTATTTCATTTTAGGCTACAACTGTATTAATTTAGCTATATTATAGGCATTTTGAATTTTTGTATTAGTGTGGTTTTAACCTGGATATCTTCAGGACTGATTAACCACATACTGATTTTTAATGGTCTTAAAAATCATTTCCACCTGAAATACTATCTGCAGGCAACAAGTGAATAAATTGGTATGTCTATCTTTAGGCAACAGAGTTATTAGCTACATTTTGTAATATGTATCCAATTCAGCACAAAATTCTAATGTGTCACTTTCTCTACAGTTGTATGCAACACCAGGAAGCTTTGATCCTGAGGTTTGGTTATATTTTGTGATCATTTGCTTTATTGAACAGACCAGTTTTAATTATCGTGATCATGAATGAAGTTGCCAATGTCATAATTGTGTATAATACCATGGTTCAGAGAAAAGAGAGTTATGACAACTTATTATCACTCTCTGACCCATGAATTGTTTCACATTTTGATTATAAGTTGGCTATCTTTCTTGAGTAATTTTCATAAATTTTCTAATGCTAATAAATGCTTGAACATCTGACAGTATATTAAGATTCAGCGTTCCAAAATGAAGTATTTAGAACCTAGCTACTTGATGTAATGTGGGTATTGGTGCGTGTGTGATTCTTATGTACCTTCCTTTGCAGGTGTACTCTCACTTAAATTCTACATAAAATCTATATCCTTGCTTTCTATGAATTAAGTGGATTCTTGCATTGCTCAAGTTTTAAACATTTAAATATTAATCAATAAAAACAATAATCTATATAGTTACAAGTTCAGTAGGGTAGAATTTACAGATAATATTAATAGCTATATACAGTATACTGCTACAACATAAACATAATATAAACAACACTCTTGCATTGTGAAGTTTTAAAGAGTTGTCAAGTCTACTTTTGCATTATCTTCACCATCCAAGCTCCTTTTGTCATCAATGTCTTCTTGAGCGTTGATGTTGCTGACGGCCATCACTGCATCCAAGGCTTCATAATCATTCGATTCTGCTGCTGCTGCTGGTAGACTAGCCATGTTCATGTCAGCTTCTATTTCTTTTGGCTTAAGTAACCCACCAGGCTTAGGCAAAGCATCACGGTGTCGACGTTCTGGCAATTCATTATAACGAGCTGGTAAGGAGGGTCGCTCATGGAGGTCACGCTCTATTCCGTAAGATTTTTTTCTGTACAAATAAGGAACCAATTGGATATGTTTGTCTGAAAAAACACTGATAGTTAGAAACTTACCCAGGGTAGATCCTTTGGAACATGAATAAGGCACACACTACGACAATGACAAGTACAAATAGCAGTGCAAATACTCCAACAATGACTGCTACAATAACAATAGTATTATTGCCAGAATCAGATGCCATGAGGCCAGCAGTTTCCTTATCTGGTGGTTTAGTACTTGGCCCTTCATAGGAACAAAGTGGATCATTGAAAGAGTTGATCTCTACTTCACAAGACTGGTCTAGATAAAGCTGTAGGTTGTCGAGCGTCAGCGATGCTCTTCCACTAGTGACCCATCCCTGAAGAATTTCAATAAACTTTGAACTGCTAGTTGCATCTGTGCTGCTTAACTTTGCCCTGTATATGGCATGTGTTTCTTCCTTGGAATCACAGGAGAAGGACCCATCAGTAAAATAGTCTGAACTTAATGTACAGCGACAGTCACTTGTAAGTTTGGCTGTCATTTCCATGGCAGCAGAATCAAGCTTTTCTAGAACATCTCTGGACTAAAAATAATTTACAATAGATAGACTTTTTTTAAAATATGCAATCAAGCAACTTACTCTCCATTCCAGACATTTACTGATGCCTGTTATTCTCAGTTGAAGATATGAAAAGGCAGGAGCTACGAATATATGAATATATCATAACATACAATTGGGGATAAGTTATTATTGACTTAATAAATGAATTTAGTAGAATGGTGTATATATATATATATATATATATATATATATATATACAGAGAAGGAGGAAGCTATCATGAATTGGTCCGGCCAGTAAGTGGGTGTGGCCAAAGCCATTCATGGGTGTAGCAAAGGATAATTCATGGGTGGTGTGACAAGTCTATACATACTTTTATTCACTATAATTGTAAATAGCTAGCTAAATAAAGAAATTTTGTATTAGCTAAACTTTTTAATGCTGCCGCCATTATAGCTAGAATAGTTACTGCCAGCGCTAAAACTACATTGCAAACTGTACTTACACTTGCATGACAAATAAATATCTTAGACTTTGTTATTTATCGCTTGCCAAGCCACTGGTAAATGAACTGCGGAGAATGCTTTTAAAGATAATAGCTATTTCGGAATTCCCCATTTCAAAAGATGGTCCGGCCAAAACTGGACCAACTTCCTCCTGGCCTACTATATATCTTCACAATGTTATCTTTAGGCACATGACCCAACTCACTTTATCACATAGTGTTATCTCATGGCTGTATTGCTTGAACTCATTAATCTAGTAGTTACTGGGTTTTCAGGGTTTTTACAGCTACCTTACTCTAGTGGAGCCTACCCAACCAGGTTAGAGCAGCTGCTAAAATATTAGCTGGGGCTGTGGGGAACCCCTAGAGAGTTTTAAGGCCAACTTTACACAGAGAGTTACCAACAAACTACTTCAGTGAAGATATCTAGCATGGAATAAACCACTTATTACACTAGTCAGAGTGATATGGCTAGATATTTCACTCTCAGGCCTTAATTTTCACTCACCTCTGGCTCAGTGAAAATAAATTATTTCGCCATATCACACTCTGACTCATGTAATAAGTACTATATATAATATATATATGTTGGAATTGAAGCTACAGGCTTGAGCAGTAGATTTTTTGTACAAATAGCTATAAATATTCAAACTATCTATTGCAAAAAAAATTGTACAATAAATCATCTTTTAAAACACTTGTAGCTTCAGTTCATGTGCACTATTTTAACTAGACTCTATTATTTTATCTATTCGTCTATCTCCCTTTTCTTGCCCATGGATTCTGCATCCCAAGAAAATCAAGTATGGCCAAAAATAAGAAAAAAGTGCTTATTTTTATCCTAGGAAGTGTTGTAAGACTGCAAGTCTTATGCAACAGCCGCAACAACAATAACAACAACAACAAAAGAAACATGGTATATTTTTAAGGCAAAGTAGTTAATGAATAATTACACTATGTACATCAACTAACCTTGCAACAGTATTGGTCTACTACTGGATCCCTCTCCTGCTGAAGTGCTGGCACTTACAGTAATCAAGTATGACTGAGTGTATCCCAATCCTCCCACCACCTTGTAAGAGCTATCTGGATCTACAACTACTAACACTGCAGCTCTCTTGCTTCGAGAAGAATCAACACTATCATATCTGATGTTGTATCCAGTGATAAATCCACTTGCCTCCTGTGGAGTCATTTTAGCCCACGACACATTCATATGGGTGACATTAATGCGATTGATGTTAATTTGACGAGGAGCAATGCTCGGAGCTCCTTCTTCAGTAAATGTTACATTGCTGACAGCTTCTCCAAATCCAGCTGATGTCCTGGCACTCACTGACACATTGTATGGTATGTACTTGACTGCAACAAATGCAAAATCAAACAATCATATGCTATCGATTATGCAAGTTGTATTTCTTTTAAAGCCTGCACCAGTTTTGTTAAATTATCTCAATACAGCATATTATGCATTAAAATGGTGTAGGGAGGGGGAGAGAAACTCTCCAAGGGCATGTAATTTGTAGTTTAAGGTGTTCATGTGAGAAGTTATCCCTTTTAGATTGCACCCTAAAGTTATTGGGAGGCTCCAGCCCCCTCCCCTTTTTCTTACACCACTAAGCTATAAATTTGAGACATGTTTTCTATTCACATGATGTTAATAAGATGATAATGAAACTAACTATAATAGTCTACTTACAAAGGTTTGGCACTAAAGCACTTGTTTGTTGTCCTTGAAAGCTGTTGCTGAAAATCAGGCCATCATATCTTTCTACTTGTACTAGGTATGACTGAATAACTCCATTGGTAACTCTGGGACTATTCCACATTACTTGAAGCACACTGGAAGATATCTTAATAAAGCGAAGGTTTTCAATTGAGCCAGGAACTAGACAGCACATACATAACATATCGGTTATTGCTTGACAAATCTTTACCTAAAAAATTTCTTACCTCCGTCAAGAAGTGTGACTGACTGGTACAAAGAAGGACCTGTTCCACCAGATGTCCTTGCAAAAATAGAACAGTTGTAAGTTGTGGCAGGCGAGAAACCATTCAGAGTATATGTCCCAAATGTAGAGTAAGACATGGTCAAATTAGAGCCAGCAATGTCAGCTGGCATGCATGAAAAGAAATAGTTTGTTATGATGCCATTTTGTTGGTTTAAAGGTGGAGGATTCCAAGATACGGTAACAGTGTCGGAGCTAATTGGGTTTATGCTGAAGTCTGTTGGAGGACTATTGGGACCTAAACCAAAACCATATCAAGAACAACAACAAACAGTAAGATATAAATATAACACACCATATAGTCATTTTACCTGCTTCAGATGTTGTGAACTCCAAGATGTCCGATATTACTCTTCCTTGTGAATTGATACTGCTCAGCTGATAATAGTAAACTGTATTGGGTGTCAGGTTAGCCAGCAAGGCTTCATACATCATGTTGGAAGTGGCACTGTCAACACTAGTGCCAGGTACTATCAAGGAGCTGCTAAGGCGAGATCTAGAACGACCATAACTTATATTATATCGCTCTTGAGAGTAGGCTAAGTTTGGAACTAGCCATGCAATTGATGTAGTATAAGCAGTAATATTGATGGCATTAATTCCTGTTGGTAGAATGGGTACTCCTGGACCTATGAAAATAGATTATTGTAACTACAGCTAAATTGTAATAATAATAATAATAATAACAATAATAATAATAATAATTAATAATAATAAAAAGAGACCTACTTACCCTTGACCACAACAACTCCTGTTGCACGAATTGATAAATTCTCTCCATTGGGTACCGACATTCTAACAGTACAAGTATACCTGTGGGTACCAACTCGTGGACCACTTACAGTAAGGTCACTGGTACTTAAAGGCATTGTGGCATTGGTATGGGATATCAAGATAGAGTTCCCATTGTCACTGATTGTTGTGGCTTCTTCTTGCCACTGGAACATTTTCAAAATTATAACACCATCTGGAGCAGTTGCAGAACACCGCAGATTGAATACATTTAAAGGAGGTACATCAAGAACACTTGTAGTTTCTGGCATTATTGAAGCAGTTAGAGTGGGGGCTGCAAGTTTGACAAGCACAATATAGTTAACAGGTTAAGGCATGGGGTTCTTGAGTACTTACCTGTAGCACTTATAGCTATTGCATTAGAGACAGCAGTAGTGCTTAGGACAAACTCATCCATTGCATTGATAATCACTTCACAGGAATAAGTGCCATCATCAGATCCAAGTTGCACTGGATTAAGTGTGGTTTGTGACAGGTACAAGTTTGCCCCCACAGAATTAACAGCCTGTACACTTCTGTGAGACTGATTGCTTAATATCATGCTATCTCTCATCCAAGTTGCTGTCAGGTAAACTTCAGTATTCACTGCATTGCTTGCTTCAATGCTGCAGTTCAGTATCAAATAGCTGCCAGCATACACTGGCTGTATGGATTGAGTCAGAGACAGATTTGGTGATGGAACTGAAAGATAGTTTAATAGATGGGATTATAATGACTCAAAGCCAGTGGAAGTTAGACTTACTTTGAACTGTAATGTTGTGGCTTACACTTACTGTCACTTGCTTGGTACGGTAAGGTGACGTTACAGTTGCTTGGCACATGTAAGTTCCAGCATTGGATGTCATCAGTGGATCAAAATGAGCCATGTAGGTATTTAGTCTGGAGGGGTTTCCTGTCAATTCCTGAAGGCCCACTGTCACCTCCCCTGAAGTTACAAGAGTGCTGCCTTCAGGAGAGAGCCAGGCAATGCTGGGTGGATTGATCAGATCTTCGGACACGATTACCCTGCAAAACAGAGTGAATGGCTGTCCAGCAAATGTGGAACCACTTGCAAACGTGGTGACCAAAGGCTCTGCAACATCTATAAACCACAACAACAGTGTAAATATATTCACAACTCACTAATCAGATTTAATTACCTTCTTCTGCAGACCTGCCTCCTGCAATGTCACTCATGGGTCCTTCTCCAGCTACTGTGACAGCAGAAACTCTGACAAACACCTGCTGATATGGCAGAAGTGCTGTAATAGTGAAGTTGGTAGATGCAGAGTTGGAAGCTAATGCAGCAATTGGTGATCCGTCAGTGTAGTTCACGTAAAGAATGTAGGCTGTGATTGCACCATTGGGAGTAACTGGCTCAACCCATGACACCAAGACTGTAGATGAACTGGTTCCAGTCACTTGTACATTGATGGGAGTATCATCGGGTGCTAAACAGAGTGAAATTTTTTTCAAAATTATATTTAATAGATAAAAAAAATTACAAGGCTACCTCATAATGACTTCAGCTGATTATAATACATATTATTATTATTATTATTATTATTTATTTATTTTTTTTTACCATCAGCTAATGTTGTGAAATTCAGAGTTGCCACAGGACCGCTGCCAGCACTGTTGGACGCAGTGACAGTACACGTGTAGGTAAGATATGGCCTGAGATCCATCAGAGTAGTGGTCACCTCAGATGCAGTAGTCACAGCTGTCAGACTTGAGCCACTTGCTTCATCATTGCACGACACAGTATATCCAGTGATCAATCCATTCCTACCACTTTCTTCTGGAGCTGTCCATGATAATGTGGCATTAGTGGAGAATACCTGTACTGCTGAAAATGATCCTGGAGGTGTAGTAGGAGCTGCAAATGTTTTCAGAGCATTGTAGCTATATAAGCTTATTTATGTTATGGAAGTACTTACCTGCTTCTGATGTGCGGAACATAAGGGTTGATGTTTGAGAGGTAGTGAAAGAGTTCTCTGCTACTATTCTGTAGTAATACTGAGTGTAAGGCTGTAGATTGGTCAGTATTATGGAGTACACAACATTTGAACTGGTAAGATTCAAAGATCCATTTAACCTTTCACTGGTCATCACCAATGAGTTCATGTCTACTCCATATTGTATGTAATATTCTTCAGGAGTATACGCAATAGTTTGAACTATCCAGCTAATGGTCGCTTCAGTTGACCCAGGGCGAGTCTCCTGAATAATGGCCATGTTGGGAGCAGTTGCACCTACAAATTTTAATGGTAGCAAGTTGTTTATGACCACACACATTCAAAGCTTTTTTGTCTTACCTGAAATGAGGATACTTGCTGTATCATTTGTTGACACTACACCAGAATCTGGAATACTTAGAGAAGCTTCACATGCGTATGTGCCAGAGTCCACCACACGAGCAGAATCCAAACGGACTGTGCTGGATGTAACCGATGAACTGATGGTTTCCTCAGAAATGGACACACCCATAATGCTGTTGTCCAGTGGCATGCCATTTTGAGTCCAACTGATTTCAAGTTGAGGCACTACCAGTGCTGGTTTCATTGCAGTGCAGGTGAGACTTGCAGTATTGAATGGTTCAATATCCTTGCCAGAAATTGTGGAAGGGGTTACTGAAACTGTCACTACAGGATCTATGATAACACATTAACCATTGTTAGTTTGTGATAGCTAACTAGTAATGCTAAGTGGTACATATAATACTGAAAAAAATTAAAGTAAATTGGAAAAATCACTATATTAGAAAGTAAGAGTACAGTTAGCCAATAAAGTACTGTCTAGATCTCTGTATCAGGTGAAGGTTGACTAAATGATAGATGCTTGTAAACAATAAGGGTCATAGTCCACATGTGCTAGTGAAGCTTAGAACATAGCTGGCCCCTTTTTTGTATTGTAAAGCAGGCACTCTACCCAGCATAGATTTTGTCAAACTAGGCCATCAGGATACTAAATGCCAGAAGGGAGGATACTAAATGCCAGAAGGGAGGATACTACTGGTAGTATCCTCCCTTCTGGCTAATAGAATCCTCCCTTCTGGCATTTGTTTTTGGCTAATCAGTAATGCATGATTTTAATAATAAAAATATTCAATTCTGTTTTTTTTTCTAATTTAATGATTTCATTTTATCAGTTCAGCAGAACTGTTATTAAATATGATGTTTACATGGCTACAGTCATGAAAGTTGAAGGTACCACTCCTAGATGATTGATTGCTTGCATTTGTTACAGCGCTGGTTTCATGGATAGTATTAGTTTTAATTTTTTTGCCTGTATTAAGAATGTCTGAAACTTCTTGCTTTTGCGTCATTGAAGTACGTTTGTATGAGCGAACGCCTTCAGCACTTCTGTGTCCAGTACGCTCCATAACAAGCTGTTCGTCAACTCCAGATGAGTATAAACGTGAGGCTGCTGTGGCTCTTAAAGAATGATTAGTTTTGTATCCTTTAATTCCGCATTCTTTGCACATATTTGAAATTGTTTTGGATAGTTTATTTCGCCCTATTGGAACATTTTTAAACCAACAATTTTCCTTTGGCTTCTGAAGTGGTGTAAGGTAAAATGCGTCATCAGGAGCCTCAGATGGACAAAGAGACTGATATTTTTTGAATAGACGCACAAAACATCTGACTGGGTTCTCCAAGTTTTCATGATGGATCACTATTTTAGGTTTAATTTTTCTTCCTTTTAAGCCTCCAGGACGATTTTTTGATATATCTTCAGTATATTGCAAATATGATCTTTGACCAGAACGTTCTACTATTTTAATCTGGCATGGATTTCGTCGTAAATTGCGGTGTTCATCTCCACTTCTTAGTGCAAAATATAGTCCAATCATAAAAACCATTGTATTGAGGAGAGCTTGGGGGCTATGGTCACCCAGAAGTTGATTTTCCCAAAGTCGTTCCTCCTCTTGTGTTGATAGGGGCTCAGCCTGCTTCTGAGTAGATCCCATTCCTTTTGATTGAAGACGCTTCATCTCTGCATTTAAGCTTGCTATGAAGCCCGAATATTCTGCATCCTTGTAAAAGTCAGTACCAGGGTTAGAAATGCGTACATGCCGCATAATGCCATTCACTATGTGATATAGTGTGTTTGGAGGGTATTCACTGCCGTTAATCTTCCTTACTTCCAAAATAAACCTGGTCAACCACTGTGCCTGAATAATCTTGTCAACTTCACTTAATTGTGGTACATCAAAACCTAGTTTTCTTCTATTATCCCTCCAAGAATTCCATAATCTAACACAATAATCAGTGTCTTGGCGAGTCTTCTTTGGTATGGCCTTTATACGAGCTTTAACAATTTCGTCATCAGGTACAGGTTGACTAAACCTTGATACAAAAGCTATAGTCTGGAGAGCTGACTGTGAGGAGCTAAACTGGAGATCTGACTGTGACGGGCTAGACTGAAAAGAAGCTGACTGTAAGGAGCTGGACTGGTGAACTGACTGTAGGGAATTAGATGGAAGAACTGACTGTAAGGAATTAGATGGAAGAGCTGACTGTAAGGAATTAGATGGAAGAGCTGACTGTAAGGAGCTGTACTGGTGAACTGACTGTAGAGAATTAGATGGAAGAGCTGACTGTAAGGAATTAGATGGAAGAGCTGACTGTAAGGAATTAGATGGAAGAACTGACTGTAAGGAATTAGATGGAAGAGCTGACTGTAAGGAATTAGATGGAAGAGCTGACTGTAAGGAATTAGATGGAAGAGCTGACTGTAGGGAATTAGATGGAAGAGCTGACTGTAGGGAATTAGATGGAAGAGCTGACTGTAGGGAATTAGATGGAAGAGCTGATTGTAAGGAATTAGATGGAAGAGCTGACTGTAAGGAATTAGATGGAAGAGCTGACTGTAGGGAATTAGATGGAAGAGCTGACTGTAAGGAATTAGATGGAAGAGCTGACTGTAAGGAATTAGATGGAAGAGCTGACTGTAAGGAATTAGATGGAAGAGCTGACTGTAAGGAATTAGACGGAAGAGCTGACTGTAAGGAATTAGATGGAAGAGCTGACTGTAAGGAATTAGATGGAAGAGCTGACTGAGTGGAAGAAGGTAGTACAGAAGCTAACTAAGAGGAGCTATACGAGGAACTAAACTGGTTTTGAAAATTTGTAGTAAAAGTTGAGGTAAAATGTGAATGTTCTGAGGTACAGGTTTGGCTAGAATGTTCTTGTTGACTAAGCTCACTGAAAAGATAATCATACTGATCCTCCTGCCCCAAATTACTGAACTCCATCACTTTTGCGTGTTTACTGGAGTCGAGCGAATTACATATACCCCATGCGCTGCACCACGGCTCGCCTAAACAACCGGAATTGCCGCACTTAGTGGACTCCTCAATAATTTCCCGACCGTCCTTGTCGTACAGTGTCAGCATAGAAGCAGAGAAGTAGAAAAAATGTTTTTTCACCTGGTAACTAGGGCTATAGTTTCTACGTTCTAAAACAGATAGACAACGAAATCTCGGTAACTACCGCCCGTCGAAC